>Ga0156089_131_pt1 | contig 56863 bp, 53 predicted proteins | sample RifCSPlowO2_02_FD_107742 | JGI IMG/M metagenome (GOLD analysis project Ga0156089, IMG submission 107742) | Candidatus Melainabacteria bacterium RIFCSPLOWO2_02_FULL_35_15
CAAGTTTCTGGAAAGATCTCTCTAAGAAAAATCCGGATGCAAAACTTATTAATTTTACATTACCATCAAATGGAGGACAGAGCGGATGGACAGGTACTAATACTCTTTCTAATCCTTCCAGCCTCAGATTTGATGGAACAAATGATTATGTTCAGGTTACTGATTCTGATTATTTTGATCTTCAAAACTTTACTGTCAGTGCTTTTATTAAAATTGACGGAAGTCCTGCTGGCTATAGACAAATTATCGGGCAAGGTAATGAACCTTATTGGTTATTAAGTATAGTTGACAGTAAACTTTCAGGATACCTGACCTATGATGGAATTACTGTCACATCCAGCAAAACATTAAACGATAGTATGTGGCATTTTGTAGCTCTTACCAGAGATACTGTTAATGACAAAGTTAGTTTAAATATTGACGGAATAGAAAATAAAACCATCAGCACAACAAGCGACGCTATATACAGACTGGCAGCAAATGTTCTTATTGGTACTTATAATGCTGGAGGATATTTTTTCCCGGGTCGTATTGAAAGTGTTAAATTATTCCATAATGCTCTTTCACCTCAGGAGATTAAAGATTATTTCAATTGTGAAAAGGGACACTTCCAGGATTTAGTTAATTTTGGATCTTCATCTTCAAGCTCTTCTTCAGGTGCAGGACTTACCTGTGTAAATAGAAATTATACTGGTCCAAGCGGAGTAATTTTAGATTTAAGACCTGGCGATATTACAGGAACAGGGCTTAGTGCAGACAACTCTACTATTACAACAAGTTGGCCGGATTTAAGCGGAAGTAATAATCACTCAGCACTGGTTAATTTTACATTACCGTCAAACGGAGGACAAAGCGGATGGGTAGAAAACCCGTCATCATTAAGGTTTGACGGCACAGATGATTATGCTTACATTGCAGACTCATCATTATTTGATTTGACAGACTTTACTTTAAGTGCATTTATAAAAGTAGAAGGATCAGCAAGTAGCTACAGAAGAATACTAAGTCAACAAAATGGGAATAATTACTGGCTGTTAAACCTGGAAGACAATAAATTACAAGGATGGCTAAATTTAGATGGAATAACTAGGGAAAATGGAACATTCGGTCCGGCATTAAATGATAATAAATGGCATCACGTAGCTATTACCAGAGATACAGACAATGACAATATATCATGGTGGCTGGATGGAACACAGATAGGTTCTCAAACTACTACAAGTGATGCAGCTTATAATATTGCAAGCAATGTCTATCTTGGTGCTTATCCTGGTGCTGGCCAAGACTTTCAGGGGAAAATAGGTAATGTAAAGGTCATTAATAAAGCACTATCTGCGCAGGAAATAAATGCTTACTACAATTGCGAAAAACCATCTACTCTATGCTCTAACAATACACTGACCTTTAATCCTGTATCAGTCCAGAATATTGGCGCTTCAGTAATATCAAAAGATTTTAATAAGGATGGAAAGTCTGACCTTGCTACTGCTAATATTAATTCCTGTGTCCTTTTTGGAAATGGAAATGCTACCTTCCAAAACACCTGTTACGGTACTAACAATGCCACTACCATAACATCAGCTGATTTTAACGGGGATGGCATTTTAGATCTTGTACTGGGTACTTCTGTGGTTAACAATCATCCTCAAATTGGCTATTCAAGCAGTTACTATTACTATTTGCAAGGGAATGGCGCTGGTGGTTTTAGCGGACCTTATGGTATTACTGTTAACAGTTATAATACAAATAATCCTGGTATTCCTCTCTACCCTGTAGATACGCAGCCCCTTCAGCTGGCATCCGCTGATTTTAATAAAGATGGATATTTTGATCTGGCTATTTCTGATCAATGGACAAGGAGAGTTTTACTTTATCTGGGTAATGGCAATGGTATTCCTATCGTAGTTCTAAGTAATGCCGGAGGCGGTTCAATAATATCCAATGATTTTAATAAAGATGGAAATTTTGATTTAGCTTTTACTAATCCTTTTAATAATAATATTTCTGTTCTTCTTGGAAACGGTAATAGTACTTTCCGGCAAGCACTTAACTATACTACCGGCGGTACAAATCCTAAGCTCATTACCTCAGGTGATTTCGATAATAATGGCATACTTGATCTGGCTGTAACTAACACAGGCAGTAACAGTTTCTCGGTTTTCCCGGGGAATGCAGATGGCTCATTCCAGACTCCGGCAAAGATTTACAGTACAGTCACCAAGCCAACTTCAATCTCATCCGGTGATTTAAATCGTGACAATAAAGCAGATATAATAATCGGCACTAGTAATGGAAACACTTATATATTTATCGCAGGCATATCCGGAAACTTTACACAAGCAGCTACAAGCTACACTAAAGCCGGTCCATATGCAATCAATGATTTTAACGGGGACGGTTCAACAGACTTTTCTTACTCTGGTGGAATCTTGTTAAACAATACTTGTTTTCCTTAAAAAACTATAAAGCAGCACTGTTAGAAATGCTACGCATTACTCTGTCCAGATTAGTGAGTTCCATTGGTTTATGGGATATAGGTGTGAATTTGATTTCTCCTAAATCAGATATAGCTAATTCTGAGAGTTCAAACTTTCCTTTTCTCTTTTTTCTGCGAAGCTCTTCAATCGATCTTTCTACTATCTCTCTGTAATCCGGTCTTGGTTTGGCATCTGTTATTCTTTTAGTCTTAATTCCATCAAAAGAAGGATTGATTTCAAAAACTGTTTTTACTCCTCCTACACCTGCAATAGATGAAATAACAGTATCATCCAGGGAGACGCCGCCCTCAAGCATAGACAGTGCAAGTGCCCCGGCACCGATATTTCCATGTTTATATGATGAGGACTGGATAACGTTTGTGGTAATATCTATGCCTGTATTTTCTTTAAAAATTTCCATTCCTTTGGTTATTGAATTTTTTCCTCCCTGAGGTGTCCCGATTTTTACCTTTTCATCTATTACTTCACCGAAGTTTCTTAAGTAATCATCCAGCCCATAAGAATATTCCACAGCATCAATTTCTCCTAAAATATCCAGGGCAGCATCATTGTATTGAAAATTATCCTGCAGCTCATAGCTTGAATAATTAAGACACTGAGATGCATATATTTGATTATGGACAAAAACATCTGAAACTTCAGGATCAATTCCTATATTTGTAAATTTAAAGCCACCTTTGCCTTTCTCAAGAAAAATTCCTACAAAACCATCGCCAAAAATATACCTTTCCAGATTACTATGTGGTAATCGTAACCTTGAAGTTACATCACCTAATAAAATCAGGGCATTGTCACACAGTTCTCTGTCTATCCAGCCAGATGCTTCATATAACCCCTGAGCCATACTTACGCAGGCTAATGAAGAATTACCAAATTGAACTGGTTTAATTCCTAATAATTTTGCTACTGCAAGGCCTTGTGCAGGAAAAACAAAATCAGGTGTATCAGTACTATAATAAAAACCCTGAACTTTAGACGGGAGTACACCTGCTTTTTCCAGAGTACGCACAGCGGCAGTAATCCCCAGGTATGTGTTAGGATACTTAGCTACATTATCAAGCAGTATATTTCTTGTCTTAATGCCTGTTTTATTTTCCAGACGATCAACTAATCTGCCTGTTTTTTCTAAGGTCTTTTTTGAAATAAAGCGCGTGAAAAATCCTTTAAATCCTTTACTTTGTTCACGAAATTGAAGAGAAAAAATATCTCTGCCGGTTAAAACAGCGCCTTTAACACCATTTTCACCCGGAAGAGCAGAAGCCATTGCTCTAATAGACATTCCTGTCATATGGTTACACCTTTGTCAGCCAACAAACAGCAGAAATATAATCATTTAAATTAGTTTTAAATCTAACATATAAGATTCAGCTAGTAGCATAATAAACCTGAATATGTTACATAAAAGTAAAATAAGTATCTTCTAAAATCTAAAATGTAGGTAAAATCATACAAATATGAATAAAGAAAACACTTACTCAGATGGAATTAAAATCCTAAAGAAAATCCAGGAAAACGGCATTATTATTTTTGGTGCTTCAGGTGAAATGGGCTCAAAGATTACCAGCACCTTTGCTAAAGCAAATGTATCTGTAATTATGCAGGATATTGACAAAAATAAGTTAATAGAATCAAAAAACGAAGCATTAAAAACTCTCGAAAAAGCAGCTGCAAGAAGAAAATTATCAAAAAAACAGCTTGAATATATTATAGAAAAAAAACTTATTGACAAAATTATAGTTTTTCCGGAAAGAGGAAAAATACCTTTTAATGAAATAAACACAAGAGAGCAGGCAGGCAGCTTTTTAGAAAAAGCCCTGGGCAAAGAGCTTTTGGAAAATTATAAAAATGCCGCAATGCTTCTTGAAGCAGGGCCTGAAATACTTTCATTTAAACAGGATGTTTTCAGGTTTTTTGAATTAGTTCTTTCACCGGAGTCAGCTATACTAGCCACCAATACATCTTCATTAAAAATAGATACTATAGGAAATAAAATAATTAATAAAGAGCATTTAATCGGGTTTCATTATTTTCTACCGGCACATATTAATCCGCTTATAGAAATTATCTCTGCTAAAGACACACCTGTCACTTTAATCCAAGCCATGCAAAACCTGGCTATTAGTATGGGAAAAAAGCCCATAATATGTCATAAAGATACGCCGGGCGCCATTGCAAACAGAATCCTTGTGGGAATATTAAATGAAGCAGCAAAAATGTACGATGAAGGGCTTGGCAGCACTGAAGAGATAGATAAAATTTTTCTTGAAGTATTTTACTCAAAACAGATAAAGATTCAGACAAAAAAAGCAAAAAGACAATTTCAGTCAGCACCAAAACTTGCTTTTTTTAAAGATGAAAAAAGCTTATACAGCCAGATTAAAAAATGTGAGAAAGAAAAAAATTATTTAAAGAAAAAACAGTTATTAGAGGAAGCTGAAGGAAGGCTCAGGCAAAAAGTTTTATATTCACAGATAGTTGAAAATCTCTCTTCTTTGGGAGAATTTTTTAAAAGTGCTTCCTGTGTAGATAAATTAAAAATTAAAGCACAGGAACAAATGAAAAATATAAGAGCATCTTTAAATGAAAACGATTTAAAAATAACTCCTTACGAATTCCCGAAACCTGAAAAGATTTCGACCTTAAATAACCAGAAAAAAATGATAAGAGGCAGACTTCAGGGAGCTTATATAGCTATATCACAGAAAATATATAATGAAGGACTTGGTACTATTTGCGACATAGAGCTTGCCTGTAAAGAAGGCTTTAAGTGGAACACAGGACCATTTGAATTAATTTATGACCTGGGGATTAAAAAAGCCAAGGACCTGGTTTTGCTGGTAAATAAAGGGCTTTCACAACAAAATACAAGCGGCATTGCAAATGCAGATGAAGTCTCTCAAATAACTAAAAAAGAATTGTCCGGCGTACAAACACATATTCAAAATGAAACAGGATTTATTACTCTGGGAAGGCTGCACATACAAAACCTGCAAATGATGCAGAATTCGCTAAGTCCTGAAATGCTTGAAGGAATCAGTACTGCATTAAAAGAATTAAAAGAAAAAAATGTAAGAGCAATAATCTTCAGAAGCCGGGGCGGAGGAGCATTTAGTTCTGGTGCTGATTTAAACTATATTGAAAGTACAAACTGGGACTTAAAAAGAATTGTTGACTATATAAATTTCGGTAAAAAAGTAATGGACGAAATTGCAAACTGTAATATTCCCACCACTGCAATCCTTGACGGACCTGCTGTAGGAGGCGGGCTGGAACTGGCTCTTGCATGTGATTACAGAATAATGACTGATTTGGCTTTTGTAGCTATGCCGGAAGTAGCGCTTGGAATCATTCCTGACTGGGGCGGAACTGAAAGACTGCCGGCAATTATCGGAAAAGAACTGGCAAAGAGAATGATCTGTACTGCAAAGTTAAAAAATATGGGACTAAAGCTTGCTTGTGAAGATGCAAAAATATTAGGTTTGGCAGATGAGTGTATCTTACAGTGTGAGTTGCCTGAATTTTTAAGCCGGTTAATTGAAGAAAAAGTCTTTCATATAAATATTTACAAAAAGCCTGCTTTAAAAACAAACTTTAATAAGTCTGACTATCCTATACACATTGTAAAAAGATTTAAGCTAAATAAGCCTTTCAGACACAATTTCAGGTGGATTACAAAATACGCTGCTAACCTTGCAGATGACCTTATAGAGCATTCTGATACTCCGGAATATGCAAAAACTGTAAACAATGATCTTACATCGGTTAAGCTTCTTACAAGAGGTAAAAAAGTAGCAAATATTTATATAAAACCAATGTTGTTTGTTGTGCAGAATAAGTTTTTGGCTAATATATTTGAAAAACTTGGAATTTTATAACACACCCTTCATAGTAGAATAGTTGTAATAAAAACTATTTTTAAACTTTCTAATGATTGATCACACAAGCTCATTAAACGGAGTTACAAGTGCCTTTAAATGGCCGCACTATCCTCTTGAAAACCCGGATAATCAAATAGCTTTACTTCGAAACCCGACTATTTATAAAGGAGGCCGAGAGCCTTTAGAAAACAGTTTTTTAGAGGACTTAATAAAGCAAAATATTTTTAAAAGAAGTAATGATATTACACATGATGATCGTTTTACTTTTCATGAAAAAATTATAGCGAAGATAAATGCCTGTGATGCCCGTGCTCTCTATAACTCACTTTCTAAAGAAGGAAGAAAGAAATTTGAAGCGATAGTTCAGTCATTTTATATAGCCATTACTAAAGATACAGCTCATGACAGAAATAAAAAAATGTTGGAAGAAATGATGGAAATGTATCAAGGTGGGGAAATAAGAGTAGTTTGTGAAACAGGTTTTAGAATGATATTAAAAGTATTATTTGATTTACTTGGAGTCAAACCGAAACATTTTTACGGGGTATCAGCAGGTGCATTTCAGGCAGCAGGAAGAGCTTTTGGAGCACCTAATTGTATAGCTGTTGCAAACACCATAGATACAGATTATTCTAAAGTTACAGAAAGCAGAAAACACCTGGAAACATGGATAAACGATCTGATAAAAGAAGCATATTTATATACTACAGGAAAAAAAGAACATGATATTGAAGATGGCATTATAAGAGTTAAACATCTTGAAGAAGCAGGAACTGATCTTAAAGTTTTAGTAGGAGAAATTACAAAATATTTTCCTCCAAAGATGGAGAACTATTTTTTACCAGAAGAATTAAAAACCAGATTTGGGAAGAAAAATCCGGGAAATCTTCCGCTTGCTCCTATGATTGCTGCTTCCGCCAATCTTTGGTTATTATTTTTTCTAATTGATCCGACATTCGGGCGGTGTTTTATTAAGGACTCAAAAGGTCTTAATCACTATCTGCTTGATGCAGGAGGACTGGACAGAGCAAACGGGATTCCGTTTAATGATTTTGAGGATGAGATGAAAAAATATTTAAACGGAAAAAGAGAATTACCTCCATTTGTTTTAATTGCCGGAAATACAAGAGTTGAATCTTTAGAAAAATCTATATTTGATAAGATTGCAGATCGTATAGATTCATTGTTCATAGATCCGATCGATAAAATTAAAACACTGGGTGCAGAAAGATTATATATTAAGGGATTTTGCGGAGTTGACGATCCCTTTATTAAAGGAAATACTTCTGTAATAAGAACAGGGCACCTAAACGTATCTGCCCATGATAAAGCAGTTTTAACTACAGCAAATCTTTCTACAAGTGATTTTCCGGAATGTACATTTCAGGGACAGAACTTAAAGCCTTCACTACATCAGCTATATGAAAACTTTGTCTTCATTAATGAAAAAGGTATTAAAGAGTATATTGAATCAAATGGGCAAGCCGGAAAGAGTCCGCTTCAATTATGGATTGATGATGCCGGGGAGCTTAAGGCAGTTAAAAAAGCAGAAAAATTACCTGAAGAAATAATACCAATCGATAAAGCTACCTTTGAGGCCAGGATGCTGTGGTCAGCAGGTTGTTAAGACCATCACTCAAAATCAAAAAAAGAATCAGCTTATAGATCGCAGGGTCTGACTGTGCTTCTTCCGTTTTCTTTGCAGCGTTTCATAGCGCACTTTAACATTTCTGCAACTTTTGCAGAAAGAGCTTCCATAAGATCTCCGTCTGTTCTAAGTTCTTCTTCTTTAATAAAATCTTTCACCTTTGAGCCCACTACCAGATTTTCGTTTGACATGATTATCTCCTTCTTGTTTCCTCAATCCTAAACAAATCAAGAATCTTACCTACAGTAAAATATATTACCTAGAGATAGTCAAATTTGCTAGTATTGTCTGTTATACTAATGAATTAGCCCGAATGGATAAATACAAGACATTGTAAAATTTGCAGAAATCGGGCTAAATTTTATGATTTTCTCCAAATTTTTACAAAGTTATGGACTTACAAAAGTTAAATAATGAGGGGATAAGGAGACAAAAATGAGATTTGCCAAAAGAACTGAATCACTACCACCATACCTATTTGCTGAAATTGATAAAAAAAGATTAGCAGCAATTGCCCGTGGTGTGGACATTATAAACATGGGAATTGGCGATCCTGATCAGCCTACTCCAAAAAACATTGTCGATGCAATGCATAAAGCTATCGATGATCCCGGCACTCATAATTACCCCCCTTACCAGGGTACAAAAGAATTCCGTGAGGCTGTAGTAAAGTGGTTTGAAAAACGCTTTGGACAAAAGTTTAATGCAGATTCTGAATGTGTTTCATTAATTGGTTCTAAAGAAGCTATTCATAATTGTATTTTTGGAACAATTGATCAGGGGGACATAGCTCTCCTGCCGGATCCTGCTTATCCGGTTTATAAAAGCTCTACGATTTTATGTGGCGGAAAACCATACATTACTCCGCTTACAGAAAAAAATAACTGGTTACCGGATTTAACAAAAATCCCAAATGACATTGCACAAAAAGCAAATATTATAATGCTTGGCTATCCGAATAATCCTACCGGCGCTATTACACAGGTGGAATTTTATGATGAAGTAATTGCCTTTGCTAAAAAATATGACATTATTGTTCTTTCAGATAATGCATACTCTGAAATGACCTATGATGGCTACACAGCGCCGTCAATTTTTCAGTCCAGAGGTGCCAAAGACATAGCACTTGAGTTTCACAGTTTAAGTAAAACCTACAATATGACAGGCTGGCGTATTGGATTTGCTCTGGGTAATGAAAAAGTAATTAAAGCACTGAGTACTGTAAAAACAAACATTGACAGCGGTATATTTAAAGCCATACAAAGGGCCGGTATTGAAGCATTTAATACTCCCAAAGATGTAATTCAAAAAACTATTTCTATTTATAAAGAAAGAAGAGATGTAGCATTAAGCGGACTTAAAGAACTTGGATGGAATATAAAAGAACCCATAAAAGGAACATTTTATCTTTGGCTGCCTATTCCTCCGTCGTTTAAAACTTCCGGTGAGTTTGCTACTGCTATGTTAGATAAATGTGGAATTGTGGTTCCTCCCGGAAGCGGCTACGGAGAATATGGGGAAGGTTATTTTAGAATAGCCCTGACAATTGACAAAAAACGTATACAGGAAGGCATTTCCAGGATGAAAAAAGAAGGCTTAGTATTTGCGCCCCGGGCTTGCTCTGTTAAATAAATGCCAGAGAGAGCTTTATCAAATAAGCTCAGGGAATATAAAAATCCCTTGGTTGTTATTTGTTCAGGTATCTTAATTGGTGCAACTTTTTATTTTCAGAACATAAAATTAATAATTTTAATTTCACTCTGTTTGATTTCATTAATCTTGTTTTTATTTTTTAAAAGTAAAAAAATTATTTTATTTGTGGTTACAGTGATCCTGGGTTATTTGTACACTGTCAATTATTTACAATTTGCAGGACCAAACATAGACCAATTTTTACACGGGAGATATATTTATATCGGAGAGATTAAATCCAAAGCAAATAACAACACCTTTAATAAAACATATGATTTTAAGTTAAAAACCATCCAGGCTCAAAATAGCCAAAAAAAATGGGAAATAAATAATTGCAACATTCAGGTTACAGGTTCAAAATATGAAGAGTATGAAACTGGAGATATAGTTCAAATCACCGGCAGGCTGAAAAAACCAAAAAGTGCAATCCTGCCCGGGTTATTTGATGAAAAAAAATACCTTTTAACAAAAAATATTTATTATTTACTTAAAGCAGATAATGGCTCTTTAGTGTTTCTGGACAAAGCCAAAAGCGCTGGAATAACACAAGCAATTAACACACTCAGGGATAAGCTGCTTTCAATAAACAAAACTTATTTAAACGGAGAAAAACTTTCTCTTGTAAACGGTGTAATATTTGGTTCAAAAGCCAGTACTTTAAGCAGTAAATTAAAAGAAAAAATCCGGAATCTTGGTTTAAGTCATATAACAAGTGCTTCGGGCTTCAATGTATCAATTTTAGCTTTTGGGGTTTTTGCATTATTCGGATTCTTTAATTACAGAAAAAAGATTTTCCCTACAATAGTCTGCATTTGTGCAGTTTTGACATATTCTGCAATTGCAGATTTTTCACCATCAATTATCAGAGCAACAGTTTTTATAATTTTATTACTTCTTGGAAATTTATTTGACAAAAAAATAAAAATTCTACCTGGCATAAGCCTGATAATAATTGTTTTTTTTCTGTTTAACCCTGCCAATCTTTTGGATATTGGCTTACAATTGTCTGTCTTAGGGTTTCTCGGACTGGATCTCTTTGCCAGTGAAGCTATTGGAGAAAATAAAAGCTGGTTTTTAAATATCTTTTATCAGTCCTTATTTGCACAAATAATGGTTACACCCTTAATAGTATTTTATTTTCATAATATTCAGTTACTGGGTTTAATTTCAAATTTAATGGCAGTCCCGCTTGCTTCTTTAATACTAATGACAGGCCTGATAAATATAATGTTTTTTGGAATACCGGGAATAAATTATGTTTTTCAGAAAATCTTATTTTACTTGTCAGGTTCATTTATCCGGTGGGTAAACTGCCTGGATAAATTTGAGTTTAAACAAATGTTTCTGCCAAGTTTGAATTTTTATTTATTAATTCTTATATATGCAATGGTCTTATTTTTACTGCTTGCTTTTTTCATCAGATTTTCAAAAATAAAGTTTTTTATTTCTTTATTTATACTTATACTTGCTTTTTTTACCACCTATACCATGACCGATACAGGCAAATATCTGAAAATATTTTTTCTGCCTGTCTACAACCAGGATTCAGTATTAATAATGCCTCCAAAAGAAAGACCAATCTATTTATCTACCAGACCGCAGGACTTTCATCATCAGCATCTCAAGGAATTCTTAGTACTAAGCAACTGTTCCTTTAATACTATTTCATATAATTTAAAAAACAAGACTAAGGTATATTTCCCGAGCAAATATGTTACAGATGAAAAAAATAAAATTAAAATAAGATATAAAAATTTATCTGTCGATATTGTTAAAAACTATATTGATAGAATTTCATCAGAAGCAGAGTACATAAAATTACCTCTTCTGAATAAAAAAGACCCGTCACTAAGTGAAATATTTAATATTTTTCCAAAAACAATAATTATTAATGATGTTAAAAAACTTTCCGGGAAATCAAAAAAAGATATTTTATGGTTAAAATCCCAGTCACTTAAAAGTTATCTTTTAAGTGAAACTGGTACTATAACATTGATATCAGACGGTGATAAGATTGATTTAACAACATCAGAATAAAAACCATGAAAGAAATTCTGGTAATTGACATTGGCGGGACAAAAACAAATATTTCATTTGTTACATCAGTTAATTTAGAAGTTAAAATTCTCACCTCAGAGATATTTCCTACCAATTCAAATCCAGACTTACAAGTTCAAAAAATTTCATCTTTATATTCAGAAAAGTCTAAAACAATATCAAACATGTCGTTAAGCCTGCCTGGATTATGGGATAAAAATGGTATTTTAAGGGAAAGTTTTAATTTAAAAAACTGGATAGGTTATCCGTTTATAGAAAATCTTTCAAATGTTATTGGAATAAAAGATTATACATGGGAAACCGATGTCATTTGTGGAGCACTGGGTGAATATTACATGCAAAACAGTGAGTCATTGTTGTATTTAAATATAGGAACAGGTGTGGGAGCAGCATTTATAAAAGATGGAAAACCATTTAGGTCAAATTCAAATGACATGCCACGGCATGCCTCTGCTTTAAGAATGCAAAAATTGCTTGTTCCGGAGCAGGGAGAATTAACCTCTGCAGTAGATTTAATATGCGGAAGCAGCATTCTTAAAGATACATCTTATAATTCAGTTGAAAAATTATATAACGACTATAAAGCTGGAAATATTGAAGCTTTTGAAATTATTTCAAAATCACAGTTACAACTGGCAGGCTGGTTAATTAATTTATTTTATTTATTTGCACCGGATATAATAGTTTTAAACGGCGGCTTAACTTATGACTGGGAAGTCTTATGCGAAGAAGCTATTGATATTGCAAATGAAGAATTAAAGGATCAGGTAAAAATATTACCAGGCAAGCTCAGGGAAATGGCACCTGTTTACGGGGCGTATTTAAACCGAAATAACCTCTTTAATCTCCGGTATAACCTTTTTAAGCATTGATTCTATGCCTACTTTTAAAGTCATAATGGAACTAGGACAATGGCTACATGAACCTTGTAGATGTAGTTTTAAAACCCCATCTTTATAACTGTCAAAAATAACATCACCGCCATCACTGGCTACTGCAGGTCTGATTTGAGTATCTAAAATCTCATGTATTTTTTGTTCAATTTTATTTGAGCTTTTTACAGCAGTCTTTTCAGAGCTTAAAAGAATTTGTTCACCGGATTCAAAATGACTGTTTATAACTTTTAATAATGAATCATAAATATTGTCCCACGATGATTCCGGGGTTTTAGATATTGTTATAAAATCTCTTCCAAAAAATACTTCCTTTACACAAGGAAGTTCAAAAAGCTTTTGTGCAAGCGGAGAACTGCTGCCTGATTTTTTATCAGGAAAATTTGCAGAGCCGCTTTCTAAAATCACTGTGTCCAATATGAACTTTAATGCATTTGGATTTGGTGTACCTTCTGTATAAATTTTGATTTTTTCATTCATAAATATTTAATCATACATTATTATTAACCCTGCTTAAACTTAGCTTTACTTCAATATTATAACTTAAGACGTATAATATTATTACTGTGTCGAAAGAAACTACTACAGAAAATGTATTCCAGAACTTAAGGAGTAAGGGACTAAGAGTAACTCCTCAAAGAGAAAAGATATTGCAAATTTTTATGGAGTTAAAAGACGGGACACATCTAAGTGCAGAAGATTTATTTAAAATACTTGAAGAAAAAAATGAAAACATCAGCTTAGCTACTACATACCGTACCTTAAAACTCCTTTCACAGTTTGGCTATTTAAGAGAGCTGGACTTTGCAGAAGGTCATAAACACTATGAATTAAATAAAGACAAAAGACCGCATCATCACATTATTTGTCTGAACTGTAATAAGACTATAGAATTTGAAGATGATCTTGTAAATGAAGTCGGCTATAGAATTGCTCAGGAAAAAGGAGTTGAAGTAGTAGACATTCAGTTTAAAATCTATGCTATTTGTCCGGAAGAGCATGATGATGAAAACAAGACTCACAGATCTTAATTTTTTTTCTCAACCATTTTGCAAATACTTTAACTGCCATACTTCTGTGGCTTAGTTTATTTTTTAACCTTGGACTTAATTGAGCTGAGGTTTTGTTTAATTTGGGAACTGTAAAAATCGGATCATAACCAAAGCCATATTTGCCAGCAGGCATTTTAGCTATTTCCCCATACCAGGATTTTTGAGTTTTAAAGATTATTTTTCCTTCCGGATCTGAAACTACAAGAGCACAGGTAAAACAACATTTTTTATTTTTTTTATTTTTAACCTTCTTTACTATTTCCAGCATACCTTTGCCATTTCTAAAAAACCGGGAAGATTTTATTCCGGGTTTTCTGTCAAGAGCAAAAACTTCTATCCCCGAATCATCCGAAAAGGCATAAACTCTTAGTTTTTTTGACAGAACACAGGCTTTTTTTGCAGCATTTCCTACAAATGTACAAGAATTTTCATTTACCGTAAAACCTTCCGGAGCCAGTCTTATATTTATATTTGCTGGCATTTTTTCATGTGAAAGTATACTTTTAATTTCTTTTAGTTTATTCTTGTTTGATGATGCAAAATAAATTGTAAAAGGTTTTTTCATGACCATTAATAATATTTTAGAGAACTTAAAAGCAAAAAATAACTTAAATAACAATGATATTGAAATAATTTACGAAACGTTTAAGAAGAAATCAGTAAGTGAGGAAGAAACAAAAAACCTGGTTTTACTCTGGAGAGAAAAAGGTGAAACAGCATTTGAAATAAGTACTCTGGCAAACCTGATAAACTCAAATCAAAGACAAAACACAAAATACACTGATGCTATTGATATCTGCGGAACCGGAGGAGATAAATTAAACACTTTTAATATCTCAACCCTCTCTGCAATTGTTACATCATCACTTGGAATAAAAGTAATTAAACACTCAGGCAGAAGCAATACAAGCATATCCGGCAGTGTGGATATATTAAACGAATTTGGAGTTAACGTGGATCTTATCAACGAATTGTGTTTTCAAAAGACCAATTTAATGTTTGTCAGCTCAGGCCATTTAAAAGAAGTTTTTGGAGATGTAAAATCCGTTTGTAAAAAACTTGGAGCAGCAGGTTTTGTAAATTTACTTGGACCTTTGACAAATCCTTATAAAACATCATTTCATTTGCTTGGAGTATCAGATATTAAATGGGGAAATCTTTTATCCGAAACTTTAAAAAAAGACGCACTTATAGTTTGTAGCAATATTTCTGAAAATATATATCTGGATGAACTTAGTTTTTGCGGGACAAATCATCTGTGGCAGATAGAAGCTGACAAAGGAATAATTCAAAAAACAATTAACCCTGAAGAATTTGGTTTATCATTAACAGATATAGAACACTTAAAAATAAAAGATAAAAAAGAAAACAAGCTGATTTTTGAATTTGTTTTAAAAGGCAAGTTTAACTCTTTAAAAGAAAAAGAGTGTATAAAAGCTACTGCATTAAATACAGGAGCAGCTTTATTTTTAGCTAAAAAAGCACCTTCTGTTAAAAAAGGTTATGAAACAGCTCTGAAGCATATACAATCCGGCACATGCTGGGAACATTTTCAAAATTTTATTAACTTTAACAAATGATACGCTCGATTCGTGTCAGTATCTTAACTAAAAAAAGTAACTCAAGAGAGGAAAATATGAATTTTTTATTATTAATATTGCTCGTATTAGCTGTAAATTTATCTGCTATGGCCGATACTGGAATACCTCTGGCTGGTTCAGTCAGTGATCCTTTTGTAGAAGCACAGGAAAAACTTATGCATGCAAAGGGAAGTTATAAAACTATCCAGCAACAAGAAGCTGCAATCCAAAGTATGAGAAAAGCAACCAGGCTTAGTCTCAAAGCAGCAAACTTAAGAGCAAGAGCAGAAAAATTACAAACCAAAGCAGATATGCTGGTGACAAAAGCAAATCAGCAGGCATTAAGCAAAGGACTTTATATAACTAATCCTCTTGATTCAATTATGATGCAGACTCCTTCGGTAGCAGAACAGCCAAAAGAATTAGCTCCTGTACCGGGAAATGCAGTTAATATTGTCTTTCCAAAAAACAATGAAGAAGTTTCAGAAAATAGTTCCCCTCCTGTACCTACATTAAATAATTTCTGAGAAATTAAAATCCTAAATTACCCAAAAGCCTTTGTAGTTGTGGGCCATTCATCCAGGGATCTACCATTACAGGAAGTCCATTTCTCCCCATTATAAAATTATTGTTTCTTCCTCTTAACATATAATCAAAAATAGTAACCTGAGGAAAACGGTTTTGATAATAATAAGGAAGACCTGCATTATAACCATATGGATTTACCATTCCATTAAATCCGTATGGATTGTACCCGTATCCATTCCCGTATGAATTATATCCGTATCCATTTCCGTATGAATTATATCCGTATCCATTTCCGTATGGATTACATCCACATCCACCAAATGTAAACTGGTTACCACTTATAAATTGATCTGTTGCTGTATTGTATGTAAAACCAGGATGAAATACTCCTCCCCGAAATGACGGTAAAACTCTTATAGTTGGTTGCGATGTTTGACCGGGCCTTACGGGACCAGGCATTTGCCTTTGTGGCATTGAAGGTCTAAATATATTTAAAATAAACATACAAAAATTTATTTAGTTAACTCCCCCCTTTTTTAGATAGATTATTTCTTTTTTATATTAAAGCTGGGTTAAGTAAACTAATTTGTTAAAAATATCGCTTGCAAAGATACTTTTGTTTAATATTTGGTTATGTGTTAGTATTTTTTTTGTTGCTTAAATCAAGGGTGGTTTTTATTGTGAAGACTGCATTAGATCCACAAATTAAAAAAGATGAATTAACAATCGGCGGAAAGACTTTCCAGTCAAGATTAATGATTGGGAGCGGTAAGTTTACAGATTTTAAAATTATGAAAGAAGCTCATGAAAAATCCGGAGCTCAGATAATTACTGTAGCTATAAGAAGGGTAAATTTAAACGCACCCGGACACATTGGACTCTTAGAACAAATTGATACAAACAAATACTGGATTTTACCTAATACGGCGGGATGCCAGACAAAAGAAGAAGCTATAAGAATAGCTAAGCTCAGCCGGGAAATGGGGATTAATAACTGGATTAAACTTGAAGTAATTCCGGATCTAAAATATTTGTTACCGGATCCAATTGCTACTTTCGAAGCTGCGCGTGAATTAATTAAAGATGGATTTGTAGTGTTACCTTATATAAATGCCGATCCCATTTTAGCTAAAAGACTTGAAGAGATAGGCTGTGCTACAGTTATGCCGCTTGGTTCTCCTATTGGTTCAGGACAGGGAGTAAAGTGTGCTGCAAACATTGAAATAATAATTAAACAATCTTCTGTCCCGGTAGTAGTGGATGCAGGATTAGGCGTTCCTTCAGAAGCAGCACAGGTAATGGAAATGGGAGCAGATGCAATTTTATTAAATACTGCAATTGCAGGTGCTGATAATCCTGCACAAATGGCAGAAGCTTTTAAGTTTGGGGTAGAAGCCGGACGAAAAGCATATCTGGCAGGACGTATCCAAATCAAAGAGTATGCAAGTGCTTCAAGTCCAAAAGAAGGTACAGTACAGTAAGAGGCAGGTTTTAATTTGTGCCTGCATATGTTTTTGCAAAAAGGAGAAAATAAAATGCGCAGGATGTGGCTTGAAAAAAGAAAAAATGATTTAAATAAATCACAAATGCATTATGCAAGAAAAGGCATAATCACAGAGGAAATGGACTACATTGCAAAGATTGAAAACCTAACTCCTGAGTTTGTCAGATCAGAAATAGCCCGCGGAAGAATGATTATTCCGGCAAACATAAACCATGCAAACTTAGTCCCTATGTGTATTGGAATAAATTCAAAGTGCAAAATTAATGCAAATATTGGAAACTCAGCAGTTACATCAAATGTCGACGAAGAACTTAAAAAACTTGAAATGTGCATAAAATACGGTGCGGACACTGTAATGGATCTTTCAACCGGTGGAAACTTAAATAAAATCAGAGAGGCAATCATTGAAAAAAGCTCCATACCAATTGGTACTGTACCGATTTATCAGGCCATTCAAAATGTAAAAGATGTTTCAGAACTAACCATTGATGATCTTTTTAATGTTATTGAACTTCAGGCTAAGCAGGGTGTAGATTACATGACTCTTCACTGTGGAATCTTATTAGAGCATTTACCGTTAGTTTCAGGAAGAATTACAGGAATTGTCAGCCGCGGCGGCTCGATTATGGCAGAGTGGATGATTAAGTATGGAAAACAAAATCCTCTTTACACTTACTATGACAGAATCCTTGAAATCTGTAAAAAATACGATGTAGCTATTTCACTGGGTGACAGCTTAAGACCAGGATGTATTCACGATGCCAGTGATAAAGCACAATTTGCTGAACTAAAAACTCTGGGTGAGTTAACACAAAGGGCATGGGAAGAGGATGTTCAGGTAATGGTTGAGGGGCCGGGACATGTTCCGATGGATCAAATCGATATGAACATAAAAAAACAAATTACTGAATGTCATGAAGCACCGTTTTATGTTTTAGGTCCACTGGTTACAGATATTGCTCCAGGATATGATCACATAACATCGGCAATCGGTGCAGCATTAGCCGGATGGTCCGGAGCTGCAATGCTATGTTATGTTACTCCAAAAGAACATCTTGGCTTACCAAATCCTGAAGATGTCAGAGCTGGAATTATTGCTTATAAAATTGCAGCACATGCCAGTGACATAGCCAGACACAGGCCGGGTGCTGCTGATCGTGATGATGCCCTGTCAAAGGCCAGATATAATTTTGACTGGAAGAAACAGTTTGAGCTGGCGCTTGATCCGGATCGAGCCTGTGAATATCATGATCAAACCCTGCCGAATGAATATTTTAAATCAGCAGAGTTTTGTTCTATGTGCGGACCAAAGTTTTGTTCAATGCATATAAACCGGAGTGTAAATGAGTATAATAAGCATCTTGAAAAACAGTTAGCGACTGTTTAACGAAGCATCCTGTTTGCAATTTGTGAAATATAAGGAATGTTTGTGTATTTCCCAAACAAAGAAACAATCACACAGTAAATTACCAGTGCAAGCAAACCATAGTGAAAAACAGACTGAATAATTCCATGAATTACATGCATACTATCAGTAATAAATGCAGCTTTTGAAATTAATCCAATAATTTGTACTGCTAAGGAAAATAAAATTGCAAATCCCTGTGGAATAAACATATAAAGAAGTCCTACAAAGATAGACTGATAACAGTGAAATCGTATGAAATCTTTTTGATCAAAATAATTTTTACCTGAAATCAGAAGCCAGATAAGACCCCATATCCCAAGGGTCAGGTAAGCCACTGCTGCTCCGATTTTTTCTTTTATGTTCGGGATTTGTGTCGGCATGGTTTTATATTTCTGTAGAGGCACTGCATCGCAATGTCTCTACAATGGTTTGTATATTTGCAGAGATTTCCAGTTCTTTCCTTGTTTTAAAATTTTTAATTTTAAAAATATTTTTCTTTTTTTCTTCATCCAGATAAAATAGTATAAAATCCATATCTTTCTTAGCAGCAGTTTCGATTTGCTTTGAAATATTTAGCGGATTAAAATTAATTTCAATATTTAACTCCAGATTCTCCTTTTTAATCTCATAGCATAACTCATCGACCATTTTAAAAATATTTTCCTGATTACTAAGCGCCATTATTGATATTGCATTACTTACAGGAGGATTTACCACCATTATTAGTCTCTCAATCCCGATTGCCCAGCCAAATCCCGGCATAGCAGGTCCGCCTAAAGATTCGACCAGTCCATCATATCTTCCTCCTGCACAAATCGTGGATTGTCCCTTTAAAACATCATTTACAGATTTAACTTCAAAGACAAAGTCATTATAATAATCAAGCCCACGAACAAGATTTGGGTTTGTAATTATATTTTTTATACCTCTTTGATCTTTTTCCTTATATAATCCAAGCAGGTTTTTAATTTCCTCCCATCTTTTAGATGAACTTTCAGACAAAAATTCAATTGGTTTTTTAGCACCGGCATATATTTCCTGATCTTTCTTTACCTTACAATCAAGCATTCTAAGCGGGTTTTGTTCATACCGTCTTTTGCAGTCATCACATAAATCACCCAAAAAACCTTTTGTATATTTCTGGAAATATTCTTTATATGCTTTTCTTGAATCAGCATCACCCAAAGAGTTTATTTCAATTCTAAAATCAATACCAAGCTCAGAAAAAAGCGAGTGTAAAAGGTAAACTGATTCAATCTCACATGAAACATTATTACTTCCTAAAACTTCAGCGTCAATTTGATGAAATTGTCTAAACCTTCCGGTCTGAGCTCTTTCATAGCGAAACATTGGACCATATGTCCAGAGTTTTACAGGTTTTGGTTCTCTGTGTAAACTGTTTTCAATATATGATCGTACAATACCTGCAGTTGCCTCAGGACGTAAAGTAAGAGAACGATCGCTTCGATCTAAAAATGTATACATTTCTTTGTTCACGATATCAGTGCTTTCACCGACACTTCGACAGAAAAGTTCTGTGTGTTCAAAAACCGGAATTATTATTTCTTTAAAGGAATAAAACTCTAAGGCTTGCCTAGTAGCATCTAAAATCTTTTGCCATTTAATTGAATCTTTTGGCAAAATATCCTGTGTTCCACGTGGCGATTGATATTTCATATGATGATTCTGACGTAAATTAACAGAAATTTCTACCGGAGATTCAGCTTTTTAGTTATAAACTTCATTATGATGTAATAAAACGGTGCAAAAAGTGTATTTAAAACCACTCCATTTAAACTTACAAGCAGATATCGATCAATCAGGTTTATAGGATTATTAAAGCTATACTGCCAGCCATTCAAAAAGTCTACAGGAAAATTAATTAAAACACAAAGTAAAATAAAAAACAAAAGCTCATCAGAAAAAAGATTTTTTATTAAAATCCCTGCCAGCAAGCCAGCCAAGGGGTAAGAAATATAAAATACATGATCATATAAAATATTTGCATTTAAAAAGGAGGCAATTATTCCAAACAAAGTTCCTGTTAACGGACCAAAAGATATGCCAGCAAACACAGAACCCAGGAGCATGAGGTTTGGCATAGTATCAAAATAAAGAAATCTGCTAAAGACTGAAATCTGTAAAACCCATGTAATTACAGCAATTACAAAAATAAAAAAGTATTTGATTGGTTCTTTCCGGGTTTTATTACTAATAAAAGTTATTTCAGGCATAACCATCTAATTATCGTATTATAATTTAAAAGAATACTGAAAATCAGGAAAGATATTTCAATAAGCTAAAACATTTATTGTGTTTTCTTGATTATAGGATTTGTCCGATTCATTCGGCAAATCCGACCAAGCGTAATAAATCGATCGAAGGAAGGTTCAGCTTGTCTGAACCTATAAAAAACAATGGGGAGTCGCCAAGTGGTAAGGCAGCGGGTTTTGGTCCCGCCACTCGTGGGTTCGAATCCTACCTCCCCAGTTCTGTGTTAATATTTAACCAACTTTAGAACTACTAAACTTAATTGGAGGATTTGTGAAAATTAAAGATGCTGTTATGGTGCCATGGACATTAATTACTGCTCCAAGAAGATGGAGAAATGAAGTCAGACAAGAGGTTCTTGAAGAATGGACTAACCCAAATGGTGGATTAGGAAAGTATTTAAAACTACCAAAAAATATAACTTTTGAAGAAGCTAAAGAAATTGTAAGAAGAGAAGCTGAAAGAACTGTAAGAATAGCATTTAAATTGCCCTCAACTGCTACTAAAGAAGATGTTTTTAAAGCTGTAAGTGATGAGTTTGCAAAGAGTTTTGGTTATAGTTCAATAGAAGAAATGAATGCTGAAAGAGAAGCAGAAATTAAAGAAGAAGATAGCAAGTATCCGGAAGCTAAAGTATCAAAACTTAAAATGGCTGGTGCTAGGATTGCTGCTTCTGCTATTGGTTTGCTATATAGAGGAGTTTCTAAATTTGCTGGTGATATAAGTAAACTTGATGCAGAAACTTGTGGACTTCCTGAATATGCAAGCCATTATGACACTGACATAGCACATAGAGCTATTGAAGGAGTTCTAGCAAGAGAATATTATGGATTGAGCTATGACTCTACAGATGAACAGCTACAACAAGCTATTAAAGCTGAATACAATCAAAAATCCTAGATTTAGTTAAGCAGCCATCGTTTCTGCCTAGGTAATTAATCCAAACCAATTAATTTTTACAGATTTTTGGTTAAGACATCATAACAAGTCCAAATAAGTTCAACACAATAAGTTTCATAAGTAATACTTCTTGAGTTATGAGGAAATAAAAGATTTCTGTTTACAAAACTAAATTTTTCTCTGGCCAATTTAATTCAAATCTGCATTAATATTGAGAATGCAAGACCTAAGCAAGATTACCAAAAATGATTTACAAAAATGCTCTAAGGATGAACTTATTGATTTAATTTTACTGTTAATAAAAAAGGTAGAAAACTTAGAACACAAACTAGGACTCAAAGATAAAGACAGCAACAATAGTTCAAAACCTCCATCAAGTGATAATAAACCAAATAAAGACTTAAACCTCCGTGAAAAATCAGGAAGAAATACTGGAGGTCAAAAAGGACATCCTGGAATTACAAGAGAACTTGTTGATAACCCGGATAAAATTATTCAACATATTCCACCTGATAAATGTGAATACTGTGGTAAATCACTTGCAAAAGTTATTGCAACAATAATGAGCAGAAGACAAGTCATTGATATCCCACCAATTAAAGCAGAAGTTGCTGAACACCAACAATTAGAAAAGACTTGCTCTTGTGGACATAAAAATGTTGGTAGATTCCCGAATGAAATAAAAGCACCAGTTCAGTTTGGTCCTTACTTTCAGTCATTAATTCTTTATCTTAGTATTAGACACCATATCCCATATAATCGTGTTGCTGAAATTATAGAAGAACTGATTGGAGAAAAGATTAGTGAAAGAACTATTGAAAATATATTAGAGCTTGCAAATAAAAGAGCAGGTCCGCTATATGAGTTAATCAAACAACGTTTAAAAGATTCCAGATGTGTAGGGAGTGATGAAACAGGAACAAGAGTTAATGGAGTAAACTTTTTTCTGTGGGTATGGCAAAACATGTTTTATTCGTTCTTTGCAGTGGATAAAAGGAGAAGTTACAAAGTAATACAAAAACATTTTGGCGAGAACTTTAAAGGAACATTAGTACATGACTGTTTTGGAGCACAGAATAAAACTAAAGCCAAAAAACATCAGCTTTGTCATGCACACCTCTTAAGAGATTTAAAATATTGTATTCAAGAAGAAAGCAGTTTATGGGCATATGAAGTCACTATACTTTTACTAAGCTCACAAAAAGTCAGACCCCTTATTTGGGAAAGAGGATTTGATAAAAAACTGAGAGAAAAAACAATTAATGCTTTTGAAAAAAGATTAGAGGAGTTACTTGCAAGAGAAGTTACAGGGGAAGAAACAATAAGATTACAAAAGAGAATAAAAAAACACAAAGACAAAATATTATTCTTTATGACTACACAAGATGTACCACCTGATAATAACGGTTCAGAAAGAGCAATAAGAAATGCCAAGATTCATAAGAAGATATCAGGTGGATTTAGAAATGAACTTGCTGCTCAAAGATACGCAGTACTAATGTCAATAATTGATACAGCTAAAAAACAAGGACTTAAAATGTTTGATGCCTGTCAAAGCCTTTTTTCAGGCAGCCTTACGTTTGCTCATGCTAGGCAGTAACTAATTTTTACCTTTTGCTCTTACTATTTTGATATATTTATCTAGTGTTACCATATTATTTAAATAACGTTTTTCATCATTTTAATAATATAATAGCAGAGTCCTATTTCAGGTAACTTATTAATTTTAAGTAAATAAGCCAACCGTTACCCTTTTATAACCTATGCAGCCTTTAAGCGATTTAAACTATAATTTAGCTTGCTAATTTCGTCTGGGTATTCTCTTATAAAAGTTCGAAAATCGTCCCGTAAGCCCAGCCATCGTGTACGAATAGATACAATACGGTCATCAGTCCCAGTCTTTAAGCACCTTTCAGTCGGTTCTAACGCAACATATTCCTGCTCAAGAGGTTTGTATTCATTTTTAACTGATACAAGCCATGGATACTGTGTTAAAAGTCAAGTAGCAAGGGCAGGATTTTTAGAAACATAACAAGGATCAAAGGCTTTACCGGATTTAATAATAGCAAAAATAACATGTAACAATTTTCTAGCAACTGCTATTAAAGCAACTTTGGCAGGTTTACCTTTCTCTCTTTCAATTTGCCTTATCTAAGCCTTTATAAAATTCTAGAGAGTTTTTATTCAAACAACTTTATATAATTTCTATATTCATAAATCTTATTTCTTTTTTGACCTGTTGTTTCTTTTAAAATCCCAAGGCTTTCAAATTTTGAGACCATAGTGATTGCATTTGGATTTTTAAGTCCTGTTATTTTTTCTACATCTTTTATTTGTAAAATGGGATTTCTGTAGAGGGAGTTTAAAAGCTGTATTCCCCTTTCTGATGACCTAATTTTGGATACTTTTTCTAAATCATTTTCTCTAAGATTATGGATTTTTATTGCAGCTTTAGCTGCTTTTTCTGATGTAATAGCAATTCCATCTAAAAAATATTTTAGCCATCCTTCAATGTCATCTTTTCCATGAGCAGCATTTAATTTCTCGTAGTATTCATATCTATGCTCCATTATGTATTCAGATAAGTACAATAAAGGTTTTTTTAGAATACCCTCATGACACAGATAAAAAGTGATTAATAGTCTTCCTACTCTGCCGTTTCCATCTAAGAATGGATGTATAGCCTCAAACTGTGCATGAATAAGACCAACTTTAATTAGTACTGGAATAGGTAATTTATCATGCATAAATTTTTCTAAATTATTTAAAAGCCTTAGAACCTCATGATGGGGTGGTGGAACAAAGCTGGCTGTTTGGATTGTTCTTCCACCAATCCAATTTTGTGTTCTTCTAAACTCTCCTGGAGCTTTATTCTTTCCTCTAACTCCTTTTAAAAGTTTTTTATGAATTTCTTTTATTAATCTTAGTGACAATGGCAAAGTATTTAATCTTTTTAATCCATAATTCATTGCACTTATGTAATTTATAATTTCATCTACATCATTTCTAATCTCAGGGTCCTGTATATTTGAATTTGCTTTAATTGCATCAATAAAAGTTGCAGTGGTGCCTTCTATTTGGCTTGACAGACTAGCTTCTTTTGTTATATACATTTTAATAAAAAAATCAACATCAGGGATTAATGATGTGTTTCCATCTAACCTACCGATAGCAATATTGGCTTTTGATAGCAAGTCCTGCAAATCAGAATCAATTTTTATTTCAAAAGGCAATTCATTTGGAATAAAAGCTTTATACTCCAAATTACCTGTTAATTGCTTTGTGAATTTTCCTGTTCTCATATTCTTGCCATAGATATGAAATTCCTTGTCTATGATTAGTATTATATACCATAGATACTGCAATTTATATCTACGGCTTTACTAAAACCAGGTATCTAAATCTCAATTATCTCTAAAATTTGGTTTAAGCAGCCTTAGGGCAGTAAATACTCGGCTTTTCCAGTATTATCCTGGTTCGGATTTTCTGTCAGAAGACAGACCGGGAAAATTTTTCTTTTTACTTATTAAATAATTCCTGCTATCAATGAAATCCCTATAACAATTAACATTACACCAACAATTTTTTGAATTGATTCATAAGTGATTTTTCTAAGCAATTTGTTTCCCATTAAAACACCTAGCAGTGAAAACAATATTGTTGAGACGAGCAGTGTAATATTTTCACTAAAAATAACTGTTGAAAAAAATGAACTATATGCAATTAATCTTGAAATATCAACCATACAAGCTATTATTGTTCCAGTTCCAATAAAACTCTCTTTAGATAGATTACATTTAACTAAGAATGAACTTCTAAGTGCACCTTGATGTCCTGAGATACCACCAAACAAACCGCTAAGCAATCCTCCTGCAAACAAGTGTTTTTTATCAAATTGAATGCCTTGAAGTTTTGGCAGCAGATCAAATAGTGCAAATACTACAATAAGAATTCCAACAACTACCTTTAGAGCAGTAATTGAAAAAATATTTGTGCCTATTGAATAATTTAATATCGGTTTTATATTGGACAGGTATTTTAAAATCCATGCACCGAAGAATGCAGAAACCAGTGCAGGTAATCCAAATTTGACTACTATATAAATATTTGCATGTTTACCAAGGATTATAACTTTAAAAATATTATTTATAAAGTGAATTATTGCTGTTAATGTAATTGAAATACTAAGCGGGAAAAATATTGCAAAAACAGGTAATAAAATTGTTCCTAGTCCAAAACCAGAAAAGAAGGTAAGTATTGAAGCTAATAAAGTAACAAGTGGAATTAAAAAATATTCCATAATAAATAATATTACTACTTTCTTTGGTACAATAATGCTTATGAAATTCCTGGCGATGAAGCTCGCCTTGTCTTAAGTAAAAGACAAAACCACTACTAAAGAAGAGTAGTTGATAGCTTCTACTGAAAATACAAAGGTAGGAGCTATTTCCATGGATATTTATACTGCGTTGCTTGTTGGGGCACTAATTTTCCTGAGTAGTTTTCTTTCAATAAGATTTATGGTTTCTGCTGCTCTTATTGAAATAACTTTAGGTGCTATTGCTGGTAATTTTTTTGGCTTATATCAAACCGAATGGATTAAATATCTCGGTGAGTTTGGTGGTATTGTTTTAACTTATTTAGCTGGAACAGAAGTTGACATTCCACTACTTAAAGCAAAACTAAAAGAGAGTTTACTTATTGGTGTTTTTTCTTTTCTAATTCCATTTGTAGGAGTACTGCTGTTTGCCTACTATGTAGTTCATTGGACCTTTTCTGCCTCGGAAATAGCTGGTATTGCTTTATCAACTACATCACTTGCTGTAATTTATGCTGTTTTAGTTGAAACAGGATTAGTAAAAAGTGAATTGGGGAAATTACTTATGGCTGCATGCTTTATTACCGACCTAGGAACTGCTCTTGCATTAAGTATTTTGTTTGTTAAAAGTAATTGGTTTACTCTGGTTTTTATTATTGTATCAATTCTAGCAATAGTTTTTACTCCGAAAATTATTAGTAAAATGACAAAGTCATTTGGATTTAAAGTAGTAGAACCAGAGCTAAAGTTTTTATTTTTTGTTTTGTTTGCTTTAATGTGGATAGCAAAGTTAGCAAATAGTCATGCTGTTTTACCTACCTTTATTCTTGGTCTTGCAATGTCTAATTATTTCAAATCAAAAAACAAAGAACTTCAAACACGTTTTAGAGCAGTTGCATTTACAATGTTAAATCCTTTTTTCTTTATAAAAGGAGGACTCAATATTTCTTTTAAATCACTTGGTGGTAGTTTGTGGCTTTTGGTATCTTTTTTCTTTGTAAAATTAATTACAAAGTTTGCTGGTGTACTTCCATTTGCAAAAAAATATATTCCTAAAGAAGCAATGTATACTACGCTGCTTATGAGTACAGGTCTAACTTTTGGAACAATTTCATCTCTTTATGGATTAAATGCCGGGATAATTGATAAAACTCAGTTTTCAATTTTGGTAACAACTGTAATTTTAAGTGCAGTAATACCAACAATAATTGCACAGAGGTTTTTTGAGCCAAAGCATGTTTATAGAAGTATAAGAGAAAAAGAACAAATAAAAGAGATTGTTTATGGTGCTGGTGAGGAAGATGTTTAAGCTGTTTTAGGACAATAGCTAATTTTGATTGTTGTAAGACAACATCAAGAAAGAAATCTAACCATTGCAAGTATTAAAGGAACAGTATGTTCACTAGCCCTAAATCTGCTGAAATCTTTTTTGCTTTTAAGTCAGTAAAAAATAATCTAAAGGTACTTTAACCATTTTATTTGCTTTATCTAAATATAATTCACTAGAGGAAAATACTAATCCATAATTACATTTTCTTTCTTTAGTTGTTCTTTTGACCTGTGAGCCATCCTTTTTACCCATTCCTATTTCTATGGCTATCTTTCTTTTATTTTCAATCTCTAAAATAAAATCAGCACTTTTTTCAGAATTATCATATGTAAGACTACCCTTATGAGGTACTACAAACTCTCTATATAAACTAAGCCCACTTGCATCTTCTAATAATTTACCTTGTCTCATTTGCATAGTCGCTTGGTTTCCAGAAATTGAAAGTAGCTGTTCTCTTATAGAAGGGCTCATAAATAGATACTTGGAAGGTTTCTTTACCTTGCTAACATTTGAGCCGTATGGAAGAACCCTTATCAACAACTCAGCATTTTCTAAGTATTTTAAGATGTTAGCAATTGTAACTGTTGTAGTTGGTGATAATAAAGTGCTTAGCTTGTTTAAGCTTAGTACATCGGAAGAATCAGCTAATAAAAAAAGAAGTCTTTTTATTGTTCCTAAAGTAGATTTACTAAACTTGGAAAGTTCTTTTATATCATTAATTACTATCTTATCTAATAAAGTATCTATAGCATTATATAAGAGCATATCATTTGGTTCATTTATCGTAAAAGGAAGATTGCCCTTTGATAAATACTCTCGTATAGATAATCTATCTACACTAGACCAGTATTTATTAACTTTATTTTCTAGGGATTTTATTCTATCAAAAACTGCTTCTACATCATCAGAGTAATATAGGCCTAGCTTTAATTCTTGCCTGAGGTCTTTTATAGGAAAGACATTATATTTTATTTTTTGAAACTCAGTAAAGCTCATGGGAAAAAGCTTTTCTAAGTGTGCTCTTCTGGCTACATCTGCATTCGTTTGTAGATGTAAAGCTGAAGAACCACTGCAAAAAATAAAAACTTTTTTAGTTCTATCAAACAAAGTTTTTAGAGTTACAGCCCATTTAGGATCAGATTGAACCTCATCAATAAAAATGAAAGTAGGCTTTGTCAGTTTTTCAAAACTGGTACCAATGAGCTGCTCATACCCAGCAATAATATCCTTTAAGCTAACATCTAATATATTAATTGCATCATCTAAAGCAAAATATAACTTGTTTACACTTTCATTTTCTGTAGATTCTAAGTGTAAAAATATTTGTGCTAATACTGTTGTCTTACCAACACCTCGTAAGCCAGGTATTATGACCCATCTTTTTTCAGAACCTCTTTTAATAAAATCATCTACATATTGTTTTAACTTCACATATATGTTTCTTGTAGGATAAAGTTTGCCATCACTTGTTTTTGTAAAAGCATTTATTCTGTATTTGGACTGAACCAGCTGATTTTGTATATAGTTTATTAATTCTTGATTTATTGCCATTGTAATTTACTAATATAGTGAACTATACTAGAAACCTCACTTACTAATATACCATACTATGTTAGTAAGTTAACCCTTTAATAAAAATCATATAAAAAGCCCTTTTATAGCGTTATTCAAGCCGCCATCTCTAAAAATCACTAACTCTTAAAAAACCTCTAGTGTAGCGGCCAATTAATTTTTTCCAGTTTCTATATAGCAGAACAAGCGGAAAAAATTAAGTAGTAGTTCAGCGTAATTTAGGTTGACTCCTTAATCTAAATCTTAAAAGATTATAAATGTTGTTTTAAAACATGCTTGTTTAAAGTGCTTTCACTAGGTTTTTGAAATCTTAAATAAATTTAATGTATTTTTTTTCCACATGTTAACCTTAATAAAGATATTTCAGGATTGTTTTAAAAAGAACTTGGAGGAGGAACAATGTTTAAAGTAAAACTCAACGATCAACTGCGAGATATAGCATATCTAACAAGATACACGCTTGCAAATACTCTAGTGGCAACAGCTCATGGTGGTATTTTATTTGCAAGGTCTGTAGCAAATGGATCTGAGATCAGTAAAGAGGTTGCAAAACTTAGAGAAGTTGGGATTAAACCATGGCAAGCAGAGTTATGTCGCCATTATTATTCATATTTAAAAGATAAGACTTCATATCCTGCTGTAACAGAAGATCTACAAATCATATTTAAAGCTGGTGCAAAAGATCTTAAAAAAGACTTTTTAGAATTTGTTATAGAAACTATAATTGACAACTATCTCGTAAGTGGAAAGGATTGGAAGAAATGGAGGTTCGGTGAAAACTATTTAACAGAATTAGTGCAAAGTCTTCAAGATCCTGCTTGTGCAAAACGGCTAGACGAAGCTCTGGAATATAAATGTACTCCTCAATATCTTCAAGATCATTTCAAATAATTAGCTTTATAAGCTCAATCGTGAAGTAGCATTGTGAAGCAACCTTTAAGCAACCATCTCCAACTGAGGAATTGAAATTTTGTTCCCAAATCGTATTACTTGAGTTCCCGCCTTTTCAAGGCGGAGGCTCGCTCACCCGCTCCGACTCGTCGCCTCTGGCGAACCTCGCCTACGGCGGGCGGAGCGAGGCGAGAGCTCTGCTTGAGCGGCTAACTTTATCAAGTGTACTAGCGGGAGGTTTTCTTTGTGCTTGATACTCGGTTACAAAAATATTTACAATTTATAAAAATAGAGTAATATGATTAATCATGCTGCTAAAACCCAGAGTAAAGCATTTGAGAAAAGTTGTTGAAACTATAATAATTACTTTAGCTTTTATTGCTCTTACTATAATGGCCGTTTCTGCAATTAGTGAAGATGATGCTAATCAACTCCAGGACAGTATTTCCACACTTTCACAAATTCAGTCGGAATTATCATCCCCGAGCAGCACAAGAAATATTTCCAGAGTAATTAAATCTGCTATAAAAGGATTAAACAGTGCTATATCTCAAACAGGTTCTTCGTGTGTTTCTAGATTAGGAACTGTTCTTTCAAAATTAGATCACATAGCAAGTGCGCTTGCAAACAGAAAATGTAGTGACTCGGGAGAGAAAAGCTGTATTCAGGATGACGTGGTAGACCAGGTTCTTCCTCGCTTTCAGGATGCGATAAATGCTCTTAAAGAAATAACAGCAAAAGATAAGAATGAGAACGGAGTTCCTAATGTTTGTGAAGAAGATCCTGATGAGGACGGAATACTGGGAAAAAAAGACAATTGTCCTCTTATAAACAACCCCGGGCAAAAAGACGTGGATAAAAATGGAATTGGAGATGCATGTGATTTGTTCTTTTGTTGTGAAGATAGCAGCTTGACTATTCCTCTTGAAGAGTGTAGTAGAAAAACAATTAAAACTTGTAGAGACGAAGATGGCGTTATAGTTGGTTGTATTCCGCCACTTAAGGCTGGGAGACAAAGTAATGAAACAAGTGCAGGAGGAATTTCCAGCGCCCCGGTAATATTATTTAATCAAATAAATAAACATATTAGAAATAACATTATCTTTGCAGGAACTACCACCACTATGATCATGACCAGTTTTTTCCCATTTGATAATTCACAGGCCATATTAACTGGGTTTATGGATTTTAATTGCAGTGATCTTAGTATTACTTTCACTCCTCCTCCTGGCTTTACAGGCGGTAGTTTTGAAATTGGACCTGCGGCAAATGGCTTTGAAACAGGTTCTCGCACTCCAGGTGTTATTGGTCCAGATGGAATTAATATTATGTTAAATAATTTTCCTATAGTTGATCCTGCTAGTGGCCGGCTTTTTGATCCCTTAACGGGTGATGTACTGGGCCTCTCTTTATTTACACAGGATCCAGTATTTGCTGATTCATTTTTTGATATTTTTGTAGATTTAGATTTTAATGGTGACTGTCTTTCTCCTCTAACTACTTCAAGTGGCGGGAGTGGAACAGCAGCCACTACAGGTAACACAAGTAGTGGAGATTTTATCATTATGCTTCAGGATGTTCTTAATATGAGTGCTGTACCTTCTATGGATTATCCTCCTGATGGTAGTTATGACTGCGATGACTTTGCACATGACCTTGAAAGGGAGCTTAATATGGCAGGATTTAACTCAACATTTACTGCAATCTGGAGAAATCGTGGCATGACCGGACATGCTGTAACAGATGTTCATCCAGCCAGTAGTAGTGGAATCATTTTTATAGAACCTCAAAACGGAATGATTATTAACCTTGATGAAAATATGGACGGCATGGTTAGTTACAGTGATAATATGCACAGTATGACATTTATGGCTACTGAAGATATGTCACAAATAGAAGTCTACATGACCAGAGCTGATGCAGCAATGGCTGGTGTGCCTATTGATTAATTAATCCAGCAAACTGATTAAATCTTTTGCTTTTTTAAGCAAGTTTTCTTTTTCTTTTTCAGTATAATCAAACAAATACTTTTCCAGTGCTAAAAGTGGCTGGGAGATTAAGCTTGTATCAAGTTCTGCAATGCGGTAAGTTCTGTCCTTTCGTACAATTTCACTCTGAATAACCAGTGCAAAACTGTCACTTAGGATTGATTTTATTTTTTCCTGATCTATGTGTCCCGTGTCCTCTTCATTTATTTTATATTTTAGTCTTATAATTGCACCTGCTTGTTTTTTATCTTTAATCTCATTTTCCAGATCAGTCTGAAGATTTTGACTACAGGTAAGATCACATGAAACAGTTATAAACTTTCTTGGATTTGTAGAAACAAATTCATGTTTTGCTTTTCCTTTCTGAAGTTCTAAATATATAAAACCCTTATCTTCTTTTTCTTCTCCAAAGTCAACTCTCTCAAGTGAACCTGCATATAAAATTAAGGGATTTTTTTCCTGTAAAACCTGATGTCTGTGAATATGCCCAAAGCCTACGTAATCTAACTGCGGCATCTGAAAAAAACTTAAAGGATAACTTAAAACTTTTCCGATAGACAAATCCTGCTCAGCTCCAAATTGTGCCGTTTCAATTGCCCCGTGCCCCAGTAAGATAGCAGGAAGTAATGGATCAAGTTTTTCAAGATATCCTTTTAATGCTTCTTTTACTTTTTCAATCATCGACTTGTCCTGTTCTCTTATGCTTAAATTTCTATATTCTTTCTTTGCCAAAAGCCTGCTTTTTGTAATGTGCGGAAGTGAGATTACCTGTACAGGTCCATTTTTTGTTTTAATATTTTTTAACTCAATTCTGTTAAATACTGTTACACTTTCTATATCCAGGGTACTGTAAATATCCAGTGCGTCAGAACCATCTATTCTATATAGAACATCATGGTTTCCGACCAGAAGTATTGTAGGAATTTTATTTAATGAAAGTTTTTTAATTCTTTTTGCAAACTCCCGCTGATAAACAGGTTCAGGAGTGGCATGTTTGTACGTATCACCGGTAAATATTGCAAGATCAACCTTGTTATCAACAGCAAAATTGATTGGTTTATCTAAAGCAGCTATAAAATCTTCAAATCTTCTGTTTAAGCCAGCTTCAGGATTTAAAGAACCATAACGTTCACCAGAACCAAAATGTAAATCACTAAAATGAACTATTTTAATCATTGCAATGACGTACCATATGCTATATTTTACCCTATGTTCTTTCTTAAGCAGTTACAAAAAAAAACATGGGAAGAAGTTAACTTTGGTCCTGTAAGAGGCTGGCAATGCACAGAATTTTTACAATATTCAAATTTAAAACACCTATTTACAGGTAAGTCAAATGACTTAAATCTGGCAAAACATGAGCCGACAATTTTCCCTGAAAAAAGTGTTGATAAAAACCGGGAAATACTGTGTAAGAGCCTTGATATAAGTTATCCGGCACTCAGGGTACTTCCTTTGGCACATAGTGATAATGTTTTTGTTCTGGAAAATGAAGCTCAGGAGCTTCCTAAAGCTGATGCCATAATTACTCATCTGACAAATATTCCACTTTTAGTAACCGCTGCTGACTGTGTGCCGATTTTACTTTATTGTCCTGAAAAAAAAATCGTAGGTCTTGTTCATGCCGGATGGAGAAGTACTGCTCTGGCTATTGTCGAAAAAGCAGTTATTGCAATGCAGGAGAATTACCTGGCACGACCTTCACAGATTATTGCAGCAATTGGTCCTGCTGTTGGACAGAGAAATTATGAGGTAAGTCAGGAAGTGGCAGATCTTTTAGTAAAAGCTACGGAATCAGATTCAATAATCAATTCAAACGGATTAAAACCAAAAGCAGACTTAAAATTAGCAAACTCCTTACAGTTAGACAGAGCCGGCATTATGAAAATATTTGTTTCAGAACTGGATACAGCAGCACAACATAGCTTATTTTATTCGCACAGGATACAGGGAAAAAGAGCCGGAAGACAGGGATTAATAGCGTGTTTGGTATAATCCCTAAAAAACCACTACAATCAAGTTAAATTTGCATGGCTAGCTCTATTAGATTATTCTTTTTTGTTGACAAGACTCCGTAAAAAGGGCATTATTTAGGGGTATCTTCCATAAAGAAGGTAATATAAATGGACAAGAATCCGAAATAGTGATACTATTTTGACATGAACTCCGAAATAGTTAAATTTCAAAGACTACTTAAAATAGACTTACCACTAAAGCAATCAGCATTTTTATGGGGTGGTAGAAAAACCGGAAAATCTACATTTCTGAAAGAAAATTTTCCACAAGCCATCTTCTATGATCTTTTAAATTATGACTTATTCCTGAAATTATCAAGGTCTCCAAACTTTTTAAGAGAAGAGTTGTTAGATAGAAATAAAAACGGTTTAGTAATAATTGATGAAATACAAAAAGTACCTGCATTATTAGATGAAGTACACTGGCTGATAGAAAATAGTAACTATCACTTTATCCTGTGTGGCAGTAGTGCCAGAAAGTTAAAAAGAAGCGGTGTTAATTTACTTGGTGGTAGAGCCTGGAGCTATAATTTTTTTCCTCTTACTTCAAAAGAAATTAAAACCTATAAATTAGAAGAGATTTTTAATCGTGGCTTAATACCTTCTCATTTTACTTCTACAGCTTATAAAAAATCCTTAAAAGCATATATAAATGACTATTTAAAAGAAGAAATTCAATCTGAGGGCTTAGTTAGAAACCTGCCTTCTTTTACAAGATTTTTTGATTCTATTCCATATTGTCATGGAGAAATTATTAACTTTTCAAACATTGCTAGAGATTGCGGGGTGGACTCAAAAACAGTAAAAGAATATTTTCAAATACTCATTGATACTTTAATAGCGTATTTTATTTATCCATTTACCAGTAAAAAGGGTAGAGAAACTTTAATTTCAGCAGCTAAATTCTATTTATTTGATGTTGGGACGGCTAACTTTTTAAGTAAAAAAGAAATAAAAGATTTATCAGGTGAAGATGCGGGGAGATCTTTAGAGCACTTTATTCTTATGGAATTAATTGCTTATAAAGGAATAAGTGATAAAGATTTTGAGATAAATTATTGGAGAACTAAAACAGGATTAGAGGTAGATTTTATTCTTGAAAAGGGGAATGTTGCAATAGAAGTAAAAATTAAAAAAGAAGTCCACAAGCAGGACATTAAAGGTTTAATTGCTTTTAAAGAAGAAAATCCGAATTGTATTTGTTATGTGGTTAGTCAGGATTCCCGTCCCAGAAAAATGATGATTGAAAATATAGGGGACATATTTATTCTTCCTTATAAAGATTTTTTGGATAAATTATGGAATCACAAAATTATTTAAGAAGCAGACAAACAAACATCCAATACTGTCTTTAATCTCCCTACCTGAAACACTTTATAAACATCAGGGCTTACATTAATAATTTTAATTTCTACATTTAGATTTTTTGCTCTTTCAACCAGTTTTTCCAATCTCTCCAAAAAATAAACCGAAACAAAAACAATTTTTTTTAAATCAATAATAATTTCTCTTCTATCAAGTAATTGATTTTCAAAATCATTGAAAATCACATCAATAGTTTTTTTTGATGTCATTTCACCCTGCAACAAGTCAGATATGTTTTGAGTTTTCATGGTAGAAATCCATATAACCTTTGTGAGATTGCTTCGTCACTTACGCTCCCCGCAATGACAGAATCAGTAGGCATTTCTAAAAATCCCTTTCAATTCTTCTACAAGCGGCATTCTGGGATTTGTACGTAAGCTAATATCATTAAATGCTTTATTAATAAGCTCTGGAATTGCATTTAAATAATCATCCAGCCCAATCCCCAATTCACAAACTCTATAAGGAAGTTTTGTTTTGATTAATAAATCTTTTATCTTACCTTTCAGTGCTGCTATTAGTTCTTCCAGAGTGTTTCCCTTATAACCTAAAAGTCTTGCAAGCTGGGCATACTTTTCACAGGCAATATATTTTCTGTAATTTGCAAATGGCATAAACTTCCTTGGGATCCCTGAGTTAAAATTAATCGTGCTTAAAAGGAAAACTGCATTTGCTATTCCATGTGGAATATTAAACTTTGCACCAAGCGCATGAGCAAGTGCATGGTTAATACCTACAGAAGCATTACTAAATGCCATCCCGCTTAATGTGGCAGCATTGTGCATCTTTTGACGGGCTTCTTTATTCTTAGGATCTGTAATTACTTTTGGCAAATTTTCAAATATAAGATTTATTGCTTCCAGTGCAAGCCCATCAGTGTATTCAGAAGAATAAATTGATACATAAGATTCAATTGCATGAGTAAATGCATCAATCCCTGTACTTGAAGTAATTTTTTCAGGAAGGCTTAAAGCAAATTCTGAATCAATAATGGCAATATTTGGTATTAATTTAAAATCAATTACGGAAATTTTTCGATTTTTTTCTTTATCATTAATTACAAATACAGGACTTACTTCGCTGCCGGTACCTGAGGTAGTAGGAATTGCTATAAGTTTTGTCTTTTTAAACTCAGGGAAGTTAACTGCTCGTTTTTTAAAGTCTATAAAATCTACAATCAGATCTTCTACATTTAAGCGGGGGAACTCATAAAAGAGTCGTACTGCCTTTGCTGTATCAATGACAGAGCCCCCGCCAATAGCTATAAAATAATCAATATCAGGATTATTAATCTGCGTGACTATTTTAAGTATAAAATCAATTGACGGCTCGGCTTCAATTTCTGAAAAGACTGAATATCTTAATTCCTTAGGAAGAATGGAAATAATCTTACCTAACTGTCCTGAGCTTTTTATTGATTTACTGCACAATATACACACACTTTTTGCATTCAGCTCTTTTAAGATATCTATTGATCCTTTATCAAAATAAATTTTTTCAGGGGTCTTGAAAGCCATTGGAATAGCCTGTCTCCTGGGGACTCTTTTTATGTTTAATAAATTATAAATATTTACATTATCCGTAGTACTGTTTCCTCCGCCGGTACCACATCCAAAGCTAAGTGTTGTAGAAAGATTATTATAAATACCTCCAAGTCCTCCTAAAGAAGTAGGTTGATTTACTATGATCCTTCCGGAATTTATTAAAGTTTGAAATTTTGAAATTATATTTTCATCTTCAGCAAATATTCCGGCAGTATGCCCTGTTCCACCATTGTAATTAACCTGCAAACACTTGTTTAGTGCATCAGCCTCAGACTCAGCTTTCCACACAGCCAGTACAGGCATTAATTTTTCTTTTAAAAGAGGATGTGTCTTTGAACTTACTTCACAAAGCAAAATCTTTGTATCTTCAGGTATTTTAATATCTGCTTCACTTGCAATTTTATAAGCATCTTTCCCGACAAATTTATAATTCATGGCATTTGTCTCAGGATCAATAACAACTGGAGTTAACTTTCTTATTTCTTCTTCTGAACAAATATGACAGTTTAATCTTTTAAATTCTTCTAAAACCTGTGAGTGAATTTCCTTATCAATTACAATAGTTTGCTCGGAAGGACACTCTGTACCATTATCAAATGTTTTTGAGATGCATATATCCATTACAGCACTGACTGGGTTACATGATTTATGGATATAAACAGGTGTGTTACCGGCACCTACACCAATAGCAGGTTTTCCACTACTATAGGCTACTTTTACCATAGTAGTACCGCCTGTTGCAAAAACAAGATCAACCTCTTTATGACAGATTAAATAATTTGTCTGTTTACGGAGCCTGGAATTTCTTTTTAACCATCCTATACAGCCATGAGGAGCTCCTGCTTCAATAGCTGCTCTATATAATACCTCTGCAGTATGGGCAACACACTTACAGGACATAAGATGAGGGCTAAAAACAATTGCATTCCGTGTTTTTAAAGAAATAATTGATTTATAAATAACAGTACTTGTAGGATTTGTAACAGGTGTCAGGGCTGCAATTACACCGACTGGTTCTGCTACTTCAGCCATTTGTTCATCTTTAAATTCTTTGATTACACCAACTGTTTTTTTGTCTTTTATCTGATGATATAAAAGTTCACTTGCAACAATATTTTTTAAAATTTTATCTTCGTACAATCCCATTCTTGTTTCAAGAGCTGCAAGTTTTGCAAACTCTCTGGAATGATTGATAGCAGCTTTTACAACTGCATAAACAATTTTATCTGCCATTTCCTGGCTATACTGTGTAAACACGGCACATGCTCTGCGTGCTTTTAAAAGCAGTTCGTCAACTTGAGGAAAAGAGTCTTCCTCTAAAATACCGGACAAATCAATATTATCCAAATTCAACCTGGCCGATTCTGAAGATAAAATTGTATTTTGATGTTTGTCTCCGGAAATATAAGACATAGCATGTATAGTTTACCAGCAGAGGGCGTGCTATCGTGCTATGTCCCTAATTACTTAGCCTTCTGATAAATAGTAGTTAGTAATTTAATGGTTTCTTCAAATCCTGTGGTTTCATAAATACCTTGCTGTAAAAATGAATCTATAACTGGTTTTAATAAAACTGCTTTATCAATTCTTGGATCTGATCCTTTTTCATAGGCACCAATTGCAATTAAATCTTCTGCATTATTATATGTAGCCATCATATTTCTTACAAAACCAGCAGCATCCTGATGTTCTTTAGTAGCAAGATCCGGAAAAAGTCTGCTCACACTATTTAAAACATCTACAGAAGGATAATGATTTTTTGCAGCAATTGATCTGGATAAGATTATATGTCCGTCTAAAATACCACGTGCAGCATCTGCAATCGGTTCGTTAAAATCATCACCTTCAACAAGTACTGTATAAATAGCTGTAATAGCACCAGCTTTAGACCTTCCTGATCTTTCTAAAATTTTCGGCAACATTGCAAACACAGAAGGCGTGTAACCCTTCATGGTGGGAGGTTCTCCGACAGAAAGTCCTACATCCCGTGCTGACATGGCCAGCCTGGTTATTGAATCAGCCATGAGCAGAACATTTTTGCCCTGATCACGAAAATATTCAGCAATTGTTGTAGCAGTATAAAGGCATTTTACTCTGAGCATTGCCGGCTGATCTGATGTAGCAATAACTACTACAGATTTTTTCAATCCTTCTTCTCCCAGACTGACTTCAATAAAATCCTGAACTTCTCTTCCTCTTTCACCCACCAGAGCAATTACGTTTACATCAGCATCTCCATATCGCGCAATCATACCAAGAGTAGTACTTTTCCCGACACCTGATCCTGAAAATATTCCGATCCTCTGCCCTACACCCAGGGTTAACAACCCGTCAATTACTCTGATTCCCGTAGAAAAAATCGTATCAATACGGGGACGTCCATAAGCCTCCGGCGGAGCAGCATCAAGTGCTCTTGGAACCAGACTCCCTTCTAAAGGCTTTCCATCCAGCGGGTTACCGAAAGTATCCAGTATTCTTCCAAGCAAATTTTCTCCGACTAAAACTTCAACCGGCCTGCCTGTTTGGGTTATTTTACTGCCCTGGTGTACACCTTTCCCGTCAACCAGTAAAAGCAATAATGAAATATCACCTCTAAAACCCACTACCTCAGCTGGTTTTATATCACCGTGATCAGTAATCACATTACAAAGCTCCCCAACCATTGCTCCTGGAAGTTTAGCCTCCAGTAATAATCCAATAACTTTATTTACATAACCAGTCCATTTACGTAATTCGTTTTTGCTTAGAATATCCTGAAGAGCAGAATCTAAATCTTTTATATATTCATTGTCAATTAAATTTTCTGACATTTATAATTTACTTCTCCTTATCACTTATCGCTTTCTTTTTTTTGTAGCCTCTGCAAGACGCGCCAGGACATGCCGAGGTATGTCTCTATGCTGCTGGCGCTGCTACTCCTGTCTGATTAATCTCATCTCCAATGGTTTCTAATACCTGTACATTAAAGTCTGGAGAAAGCTCTGCATATGAAAGCACATGGATATGGGGGTCAAATTGTTCAAGCAATCGGTAAAGAGGGAGTCTTAAACCCGGCCCGCATATTAAAACAGGCCTTCTGCCATATCTTTCATTTATTCTCTTGGAAGACTTGGAAATCATGGTAACAAGCTGTTGTATTTGTCTGGGATCTAAAATCAAAACCAGATTATTTTCAACACGCTGCAGTGATTCTTCCAGTTTACGTTCTACTGCAGGATTAAATGCAATTGAATAAATTTGTTTTTCAGGAGTAGCAAATTCCAGGCATATTTGCCGTCCTAAAGTAATCCTGATTTTTTCAGACAAAAGATCAGGATCTTTTATACCGCTGCATAAATCTTCCAGTCTCTCCAACATAAACTGAACATCTCTGACTGAAACTCTTTCTTTTAAAAGATTTACAAATACCCTGCGTAAATCACCAATGCTGATTAAACCCGGTACAAGATTTTCAACAAGCTGTGTATCTTTTTGTTTTGCCTGATCAAGTACTTTCTTTACATCTGCTTTTGAAAGAAGCTCATCAATGTTTCTTCTTACCACCTCTGCCAGGTGAGCAGTAATTACCCTTACTGCTGGTGTAGCTGGATATTGCCAGTCAATTTGTTCAAGATAGTCCGGGTCAATCCAGTAAGCAGGTTCCTGCAGAGCAGCATCCCAGCCAGGAAGTCCTCCCGGAGGTGGTTCTGAGTATACCCTGTCCCAATATTCCCTTAACACAAGCATCCTGTCAGGATAAGCTTCACTGGAAGCCACAGTAGTATCTCTTATAACGATTCTGTATTCGTTTGCATTTAAACTTGGGGCATCCATAATTCTTACAGCAGGCAAAACATACCCGAGGTTTAAAGTTAACTGATGTCTTAATGAGGCAATTTCCGGTACAAGGGTCCCTTGCCTTGCCGGATCTGCAATATCAAGTAAATTACGCCCGACCCAGATAGCAAGATTATCAACTTCAAGTAAAGAGTACATCATGTCCGGACTGCTTGGATTTACTTTTGGTTCAGCAACAGATTGTTCTTCAGTAGCTTTTTGCTCCTGTGCTCTTTTTGCAAAAACAAAAGCAGCCATACCACCTGTGATAAGTGAAAGAACGATAAATGCAGGAGTCGGAAGCCCTGGCATAAAACCAATTAAAAAAAGTAATCCTGATGCAAGTGCAAGTGCATTTGGTTTATTCATTATCTGAGTACTAATATCTAACCCAAGACTTTCAGCGCTGGATGTGGATCTGGTAACAATAAGACCTGCTGCAATTGAAAGAATAAGTGCTGGAACCTGTGCTGAAAGAGCATCACCAACTGTAAGTATTGAATATTTATGTGCTGCTTGTGCCAGGTCTAAACCTTTTTGAGTTACACCTATTGTTAAACCTGCAGTAATATTTACAATAGTTATAACAATACCAGCAATTGCATCACCTTTTATAAACTTACTGGCACCATCCATTGCTCCGTAAAAGGAAGATTCTCTTTCAAGATCAACTCTTCTTTGTTTTGCAACATCACTGCTGCATAATCCGGCATTAAAGTCTGCATCAATAGACATTTGTTTACCAGGCATTGCATCTAATGCAAACCTTGCAGAGACTTCAGCAATTCTCTCTGCTCCTTTTGTAACTACAATAAACTGAACAACTGTAATAATTATAAAAATAATAATACCTACAACCAGATTTCCTCCTGCTACAAAATTTCCAAACGCACCCACGATCTCCCCGGCGTAGCCGTTTGACAAAATTAACCTGGTAACCGCTATGTTTAAAGACAACCGCAATAAAGTAGTAATTAAAAGAACCGACGGCAATACTGCGTAATCAAGTGGACGTGCAATATATAAAGCAATGCCTAAAGTAACAATGGCAAATGAAATATTGGTTGCCAGTGCAATATCCATAAGCCATGTCGGCAGTGGCACTAAAATTAAGAGTAATAGTCCAAATACTACTACTCCAACAAGAATTTCACCTGGTAAACGACTGTTCATTTTAAATTCACTTTGTTACATTGTTTTGTTAAATGTACAATAACAAGGTAACCGAATCCTTAAAGGATGATTATAATATTGACAAAAAACGCTTAAAAGACAACATTTAATTTTAAAAGGTTGGCTATTTATAGACATTTGCATCTAAGTCAGGGTTATCTCCTTATATATTATCTTGGAATGGAAACTTGTCTGTAATCATGTTCCAGATTAACAGACTCTTTAATTTGATATGTTTTTTTATTTTGTGACTCAAAATATGTTCTCATAACAAGGTCAGCAAGTATTCCCATTAATAAAAATTGTACTCCTACAATAATAAAAACTGCTGAAAAAATCAGCAGGGGTGTTCCATCCAGATCTATATTTCTGAATATTTTCAGATACACTGACCACAGTGCAAGCAGGGAAGAAAAAAGAAAACAAACAAACGAAAATCCGCCAAAAAAGTAAATTGGTTTTGTAGAAAAATCTGATAAAAATTTTAAAACTATAAGATCCAGAATAACTTTATATGTCCTGCCCAATCCATATTTTGATTTGCCAAACATTCTAGGTCTGTGATTAACTTCTAATTCAACAACTTTTGCTCCATTCCATGATGCACATACCGGGAGAAATCTGTGTAATTCACCGTATAACCTGACACCCTCCAGAATATCTTTCTTATAAGCCTTTAAAGAACATCCATAATCATGTAATTTAATTCCTGAAACAAAGGAAATCAATTTGTTTGCAATCATAGAAGGGATTTTTCTATCCAGAGCTCTGTCTTGTCTGTTTTTACGCCAGCCACTTACAAGATCATATCCCTCCTCGATGAGATTTAAGAGCTTCGGGATATCGTTTGGATCATTTTGCAAATCTGCATCCAATGGAACGACTACATCACCACTTGCATAATCAATTGCAGCTAACATAGCAGCACTTTGACCATAATTTCTTCTTAGCCTGATGACTTTAAAATTTAAATTCTTTAAGGCTGCCTCTTTTAGCAGGCTATAAGAATAATCTTTACTTCCATCATCTACAAAAACCACTTCATAAAGATATTTAAAACCCTTAAAGAAATATTCCAGTTCATCTAATAAAACTTTTATATTTTTTTCTTCATTGTATACAGGTATTATGATTGATACTTTTTGGATCTTTTGCATATATTGTTAAATTATATACTATACATATGGCACAAAACAAGTCAAGATGCGGTTAACCATGTCTCTGTCTAATTAATATAAAATGTTAAGGTGACTGCAAGAAATACAAAGCAAAAAAGTACCGATTTAAGAAAAAGATTTTCCATTGAAATGTGTGATAATTTCACACAAAGATTACATCCTCTGCAAAGCAGAGAAGTTAAACTTGGCGCAATTATTGCGCTTAGAAATTTTATCAAAGAAACACATATAAATGATTCTATTTTATTTAACTTTTTAGTTGATGCTATTGCTGATCCTGACAAAAAGGTACGTGACCTGGTCTTTAAGGTTGTTAGAGAAGTAGCAAATCATGAAATAGTTGAACTTATTGAAGTTAAGCTAAAAGAATTAAAGCGAATTGGGTTTGATTCCATATCTTTGAATGTTGACACCAGTTAATCGTATATAACATTCACCACTCTATTCCTTTTGTATATCCTTTGTAATGTTTATATACTTTTCCTTCAATAAGCGTTGAGGAAATATCCTTAAGCCATTCAGGGCATAAATGTCCCGTAACAACAATCGATGTTTTAGGACTTATATTTCTAAAGATTTGTTTTGCACTTTTTTCTGAAACCCTTTGCTCTTTGTGATATAAAAGATCAGTAAGTTCGTCAACACACAGTAAATCATATTCTCCGGAAGATATGTCAGCTGTTAACTGCTTTAATCCTTGTTCAAGTTTGAACTCATCCTGCAGTGTCCATCCGTCAGGAGCTCCAAAAAATCTAAAACTGCCGTCATCCCTGATTCTGGAAGTTCCTGCAAAAAAATAGTCAAAATGTTTTGAAAATTGCGTCTTTAAAATTTGATAAATTTTTGATTCACTTGTAGTCTCAGAACACTTTGAAAACAAAATTATTTTCACACTCAAGCCTGCACCTAATGCTCTTAGTACCAAACCATTTAATGCTGTTGTTTTTCCTGGTGCATAACCCAGGTATAATCTGAGTTTTTCTTTTACCAAACCCTGCCTGACTAAATTATGTTTTTTAGTAGCCATATTAGCTTTTCTGGTTTACTCGAGGTTTATTTTAACACCTGAATAAACTCTTCGAGGAGTAATCTGGCAGCTTCAGAATCTATATATTTTTTTGATTTTTTAGCGGATAATCCTGCTTCTTTTAAATTTTCATTAGCAGCAAATGAACTTAATCTTTCATCTGCAGTTTTTACTGGTATGTTAGTTGATTTTTTTAATTTGTTTATAAAGTCCCGAACAATACTTTCCATTGATTTCTTCTCTGATCCCTGATTATATGGCATCCCGATTAAGATCAGATCCACATCTTTTTTTAAAATTAAATTATTAATTTGAGAAATCAGGTAATCAGAATTTTTATTTTCAATTACATCACATGGAAAAGCAAAAGTTCTTCCCGGATCAGAGACTGCTAACCCAACCCTCTTTAAACCATAATCAATAGCTAAGATAGTTCCCATAGTACTATACTAACTGCAACTCCTACATTTAACGATTCTACTTTATAAGAATGTGGTATTTTAATAACATCATCAGACAAAGCAATCATTTTTTTTGAAAGGCCACTTCCTTCATTTCCAAATAAAAAAATAAGTGGCAAAGCAAGCTTTAATTCTTTTAAAGACTGCTTTGCATCTGTTTGAGTAGCCAGAATTTTATAATTATAACTTCTGGCTTGTTTAAAAAAAGAATCAAAGTCATTGACTAAAAATACCGGCATACTGAATGCTGCACCAGCACTTGCTCTGATTACCTTTGTGTTAAACGGATCAACTGACTGTTCGGATAAACACACTCCGCCAGCATTAAACGCAAGTGCAGATCTTAGAATCATTCCTAAATTACCCGGGTCCTGAATTCTCTCAAGAAAAATTATATTTTTTTTCAGCTTAAGTAAAGACTTGATTTCCCATTTTGGTCTTTTTGCAAGTGCAAGAATTAAATCTTTATTCTTAGGATTACTGTCAGTGGTATAAATTCGGGATAAGACATCATTATTTATAAAAACAATCTCACAGTTTTTATAGCCTGGGTGTAATCCTGGCAATAAATTAATATTTTTTTTATCTATGTATATTTTTTCAATTTGACATTTGCTTTTAACTGCTTCACTAAACAGCTTCATTCCTTCAATCAGAATACAGTCACTTTTTTCTTTAATTATTTTTTTTAATTCTTTTAATCCCGGATTGTTCCTGCTTAAAATTTCCATCTCCATTATTTTTTAGTTTCTTTATTATCTTTTGTAAGAATTTTTTCAATTAAATTAAAAAGCTCTATTGGACTAAATGGTTTAGTAAGAAAGTAATCTGTGCCCACAGAAATAGCCCAGTCACGATCTGACTGCTGCCCTTTTGCAGTTAACATAATAATTACAATATTTTTTGTCTTCTGGTCATTCTTTAGTCTTTCACAAACCTCAAAGCCGCTTAATCCGGGCATCATTACATCCAGCAAAATCAGATCAGGCAAATTACTTTGTGCTTTACTTAGAGCTTCATTTCCATCAGATGCTTCAATAAGCTCAAAAGATTTATTGGCGTTTAAAGTTGCTTTAACCAATAACCTCAGCGAAGGCTCATCATCTGCTATTAAGATCTTTGACATAATTAATTTCTACATTATAACTGCCACAATCCTTTTATCATTATAATGTATATAAATTGAATGACCGTATAATTTGAGATAATTAATTGTCAGATATGCTCAAAACCAGAGAAAAGTTAAGCTTAATCCTTGGATTTCACTGCCACTTACCATCAGATATTCAAAAAGCCCTTAATGAAAATGATCTGATTAAAGAAAAATGTAACTTTGTAATTGAGCTGACTGAACTATTAAGCACTTTTCAAAACATAAAATTATCTCTGCATTTGAGTGGTAATTTGATTTCATACTTAGATAAAAAACATTCGGACTTTTCAGGAACGATAAGAGAACTTTTGGATCGAAATCAGTTAGAACTCTTAAGCGGTGGGATATATGAACCAATGCTTCCTTTCATTCCAAAAGAAGACAGGCAAACTCAAATATCTTTAATGAACCGGCTAATAAATCATACTTATGGATATATTCCATATGGTGCCTGGATCACAGAATATTTATGGGAATCCTCAATAGCTTTTGATCTTGCAAAATCAAGGATTCAATACACATGTTTACCAAAAGAATATTTTAAAAGTGCTGGCTTCGAAGAAAAAGAATTGTCAGGATATTTTATAACTGAAGATGAAGGATGTAAAATAGCTGTTTTTCCAATACTGCAAAATCTCGATACATTCATGGAACAGTATTCTCCCGAAGAAGCTGTAAATCACTTATACGAAGATTCTTCCGGCAATGAATCAGTAATTGTTTTAATTTGTGAGATACAAAAACCTGATCATTCCGGAATCGTCTGGCTGAAAAAATTTTTTGAAATTTTAAATTCAAAACCCGATTTTATCGAAACAAAATTATTTAACAATTATTATCAGAACAACAAACCAAAAGGGAGAGTATACTTACCGGGTAAACAGAAAATTCAACCTCGGGTAAAGTGGAATCATTTTCTTTTAAAGTATGATGAAGCGAATTTGCTTCATAAAAAAATGCTCCGGATAAGTAAAAAAGTTAATTCCGCCAAAGAAGGTAAGTCCAGATTTAAAGTAATTAAAGATATGATTAATCAGGCCTATGATTTATTACTTATGGGTCAATGCAATGATACCTACTGGGATACTATGATGGGAGGCATATATTCACCAGCTAAAAGACATAATACCTATTCGAATCTTATAAAAGCAGAAAACCTTATAGATTCTGCTTCAAGGCAACATTCCAAATGGATTCAGGTATTTGAAATTGATTATGACTGTGATGGAAGTGATGAAATCATCATTGAAACTGAAACACAAAATATTTATATTTCACCTCTATTGGGAGGGACTATACTTGAGCATGACTACAGACCAAAAAATATAAATGTTACAAATATAATTTCCAGGAAAGAAGAAGAATATCATCAAAACGGAAAACTGATTTACGATCAATATACTAAATTAAATGCAATAGATCATTTCTTAGAAACCAGTTTAGATCTTGATAAATGCATTTCAAATCAAATCAATCAGCTTACAAGAAAAACACTTAATCCTTATAACATTGAAAAAATTAAAGCTAAGGAAGAAACCTGTAAAATTGCTCTTGAATTAAAAACCAATTTAACAGGATTAATCAATGCACCTGAGGTAGAGCTAAAAAAACAAATAAGTGCAAGAGCCGGGGATTCATCTTTCGTCATAGATTATGTCCTGATAAATAAAAGTCCGGAAAGTATTGATTTTTTATTTGGTGTTGAATTTAATTTAAATCCTGTCCGGGGATATGATGAAAAAAGTTATTTTTATCTAAACAATGATAAGAATGATAAAACACCAAATCCGGGTTTAAATTCTTCGGAATATTTAAAAGAAATAAATCAAATATCTGTTTACTCCGGTATTTATAAATTAAATTTAACTCTTTTATGGAATAAGCCATGTAACTTATTCAGATACCCGATTGAAACCCTGTCTTATAATTATGGAAAGTTAGAAAAAATTTATCAGGGGTCTACAATCCTTCCGACATGGCATTTAATTTTAGAGCCAAATATTCCGTGGGAGTTATCAATAAAACAGGAGATACAGAGTGAAACAGAAGAAATTTGAAACTAAAGACTTTAAATGCGTATTATTGCTGGAAAATTAAAAGGTAAAAAATTAGCTGCTTGCAGGACTGATTCTATCAGACCGGCAATGGCACTGGTTAGAAAATCTATTTTTGATACTCTGCAGAATTTTATTCAGGATACAAATATTTTAGATTTATGTGCTGGTTCTGGCAGCTTAGGAATAGAAGCATTGAGCAGAAATGCAAAAAAGCTTACACTTATAGATTCTGACAGAGAATCAATCCGGTTAATTAAAAAAAACCTGAAGCTTTGCAATGTAAGTGCAAAAGTTGTTCATGGACAGCTGCCCAAAGTTTTAAATAAATTAAAAGATGAAAATTTTGATCTTATATTTTTAGACCCTCCGTATGGAAAGAGCTCTTTTATCGAAGAAACTTTAGAGAAGCTGTATACATATAAAATGCTAACTAAAGAGGGATTAATTGTAATCGAATCAGAATTAAAAAGCAGTTATAAAGTCCCTGAAGGACTGACAATATATAAAGAGAAGAAATTTGGAAATACAAAGGTAACAATGTTTAAGTTATAATACAAACTAATGACAGTAGATCCTAAATTTACAGGTCGTGAGTATAAGCCGGTTACATATGTAGTTGGTCAGGAAAAAATAAAAGAATATGCACAAGCTGTTGGAGATTTAAATCCTCTGTATACAGATCCGGATTTTGCAAAAAAGTCAAAATATGGCTGTATCATAGCTCCACCAATGTTTGTAGTAGTTTTTGCTCGAAATGCAATGTTTAGTCTGTTTGAAGATGCTGAGTTACAGATTAATCTCTCAAGGCTTTTGCATGGAGAGCAGGAATTTAACTTTCATAAAATAGTTAAAGCAAATGACACCATAACCACCCATTCAAAAATAAAAAATATTTATCAAAAAGGAAATAACGACTTTGCAGAGCTGGAAACAAAATCTTTTAATCAAAATAAAGAACTCGTTGCAGATGGAATTTGGACATTTATTATACGAGGTTAGAGATATAAATTATTAATTGTAAAGGAGAATAACCTGGCTCTGACAAATGTAAGAAGATTTTAATTAGATCGATACACAATCTTTACGCGTTACTTGCAGTATTGGAGAGCAATAAGTGTAATTTCCTTGCTAGGATAAGAATACATTCTATACGCAGCGACCTAAGTAATGTTACAAGTGAGGGTTGTCCTTCGACAACCCGAACGCCAATGAAGATCCGCCATAAAATAGCGACATAATATGCGTTAGCATTTATGTCGCGTTATATATTAACATAAGAAAATTTATGAACCCGGTAAAATATATTGGTTCAAGAAAGGCACTGCCTGCTACCAGTCATCTATACCAGAGATTTATAATCCCTGCTAACAGTGAGATAAAACTTTCTGAAATTGATCCGTGTGAAACACTGGAATTTACCAGAGAGGTATCACAAAAAATTACAAAAGCAAATGCAGAAAGGATAAGTGAGCTTCAGCGCATACTTTGTGCCACTGAAAAACATTCACTCTTAATTGTTCTCCAAAGTGTGAATGCTTCCGGAAAAGATGGAACAATTCGACATCTTATGAGTAAAACAACTCCACAGGGATGCAAGGTAACTTCTTTTAAAGCTCCAACAGAAGAAGAAAGAAGACATGATTATTTATGGAGAGTTCACGAGCATATACCTCCTAAAGGTACTATTGGCATCTTTCATAGATCTCATTATGAAGATGTACTGGTTCCACAGGTTAAAGGACTTCTTCCCCGCTCAGAGATTGAATTAAGATACAGGCAAATTAACGACTTTGAAAAAATGCTTGTAGAAAATGGAGTACAAATAGTCAAGTTTCTCTTACACATAAGCAAAAAAGAGCAATGGCGCAGATTAATGAGAAGGCTTGAACTTGCAGAAAAAAGACATAAATTTAATCCTGCTGATTTGGAAGATCAGTTAAATTGGAGTAAACAAATGAAAGCATATGAAGATACTATAAAACACTGCAGTACTTTATGGGCACCGTACTTTGTTATACCAGGAGATTATAAATGGTTTAGAAATCTTGCGACTTCCCAGATCGTCAGGAATACCCTTGAAGGAATGAACTTACAGTATCCGGATCACAGTATTGAAATCTCTGATGTGAAAATAAAAAAATTGTTACATGGTACAGGTGTTAAACATTAAAATTGCTGATTTCTACTTCGCCTTATTCCTGAATACCATCTTTATCGGGCTGCCTGTAAAGTCAAAGGCTTTTCTTATTTCTTTTTCTAAAAATTTTTCATATTGTTCGCTTACTAATTCTGAGTCATTTACAAACAGTACTATTTCAGGTGGTTTAATATTTGCCTGTGTAGCATAGTATATTTTTAAGAGCTTGCCTTTCTTGCCTGGCGGAGATGTTAAAAGGACAATGTCTTCTAATATTTTATTTAATTTACCTGTAGAAATTCTTCTTTGATAATTTTCGAATACTTCATCCACCAGTCCAAATATTTTATTTATATTTTTCTTTTCTATGGCACTGGTAAATAATATCTTTGAATAATTTATAAAATGCAGAGCATACAGAATTTGCTCCTCAAATCTGTTTATAGTAGTTGAGATTTTGTTTTCTATCAGGTCCCATTTATTTACAACAATTATTGAAGCCTTATTCCTCTTCTTTATTACCGATGCAATTTTTTGATCCTGGTCTGATATTTTCTCAGTACTGTCAACAACCAGTAAAACTATGTCAGCTTTTTCAATGGATTCTATGGCACGTGTTGTAGCATAACGTTCTATATTTGAAGATACTTTTGATTTTCTTCTAAGACCTGCTGTGTCCACCAGCAAATAACGCTTACCATTAATATCAATCCCAGTATCTATACTATCTCTGGTAGTGCCGGCAATTGAACTAACTATAGATCTTTCTTTTCCTGCTAAACAATTTAAAATACTTGACTTACCGACATTTGGCTTTCCTACAATTGCAACTTTTATAATCTCACCAGGGAGATGTTCTGCCGGAATGTTCCTGCAAAATGATATTTCATCTAATATATCTGCCAACCCTTTTGAACCACTTAAAGCAGAAATCGGATAAGGCTCACCTAAACCTAAAGAATAAAATTCAGAAACCAGATCCAGCTGTTTTTCTGTGTCGATTTTATTTACTGCAAGAAATATTTTTTTCTTGTCTTTTATTTTTCTTAGTATCTTTGCGATTTTTTCATCACCTGAGGTAATGCCAGATTTGCCATTCACCATAAAAACTACAAAATCAGCTTCATCAACAGCTACAAAAACATGTTTTTTCACCTCATCAATTATTTCTTTTTCCGGAATATTTTTTTCATCAATTAGCCCGCCGGTATCAATTAATGTAATTGGTTTTCCATTCCACTCAATGTCTGCATAAAGCCTGTCTCTTGTAACTCCCGGAGTATCGTCAACAATTGATTTTCTCTGTTTTAGAAGTCTGTTAAATAAAGTAGATTTTCCGACATTTGGGCGACCGATAATAGCTACTTTTATTTTTTTAGTTTCCATAGAGGTTTAATTATAACCTAACTGCTGTTTTCAACTGCCATACTTACATACATGATGTAAAATAAACCTTATGACTGTTGAAATAAATTTCAAGGAACAGAAATATATTACCGATACAATAATTTGGGACAGAGATTCTTACTTCATAGATATAAACAACTACTGGACCAGGTTAACAGGAACCATTGCACAAAAAGTAGCTGAGAATACTACAAGTAACTGGGGAAATTTTAATCAAATAAGAACACAGGTGGTTAAACTTTTAGGAATCAATCCGGACAATAGTTTGATTGAAGCCTCAAGCCCGGTAAATTTCCTGCCAGTAAATATTTTTTCATCACTGTTAACAGGTTCATTAATAAATTTTATTAAAGATAAAAGTTATGATGAACTGAATGAATTGTTTGGAATAATCATTAACAAATCGCTTGATGAAAGCAAAGATTTTATTAAAGATTCGATAATTTCAGAAAACCTTGAGGCAGTTAAGCAGGTTCAAAAAAGCACAAAACAAATACTGATTACAAATGATTCAAAAGAAAACAATGAAACTTTTTTAAAGAATTCAGAACTGGAAAAATATTTTCATCAGATTTATTCAAATACAAATAAAGAACAACTTCATGATCTGTTAATAGGCAATTCTGTCTTTTTAACAAAAAATACTTTTTTACAAAGCTCATATTTAAAAAGAAAATTTAAAAATGTTTTAGTAATTGAAAACATAAAAGAAATTTCCCTGAAAGAAACTCAAGAACGAGAGATAATCACTGTAAATATCGATGGCGCATCAAAAGGAAATCCGGGACCATCTTCTGTGGGAATTGTTTTTCAGAAAGATAAAAAGCTGATAAAAGAAGTCTCAGAATTTATCGGGAATCATACAAATAATTTTGCAGAATATACAGCACTGATAAGAGCACTTGAAATTAGCTTAGAGTATGGCTTTCAGGATATTGAAATAAAATCAGACAGTGAGCTTGTGGTAAAACAAATAAATAAAGTCTATAAAGTAAAAGATGCTGATATTAAAGATTTGTTTGACAAAGTTAATTCATTAAGTGAGAAGCTCTCTTCATTTAAAATTACACATATTCCAAGAGAAGAAAATCTAAGAGCAGATAAGCTGGCTAATCAGGCATTGAGAACCACTACCTGAGCATTAGTAATCACATCTTCATTTCTCTGGTTTTTAACTATAAGATCAATTGTCGCTAAATTATTTTCAATATTTACAATGTTACCTTTAATAGAAAGTGTATCAAGCGGCCTGACAATATTCCTGAATCTTACTTTTATTTTTTTTAATTTTTCCGGATTGTTATCACCAATAGCTACCCTGCAAACAAAAGCCATTGTACAGAGTCCCTGCAAAATAAGACCCGGCAATCCTACGCTCTTTGCAAATTCATTATCTATGTGAATAAGATTAAAGTCTCCGGAAGCACCGGCATAATAAAACGGGCAATATTTATCTACAATAATTTCAACTGGTTTAATTTCCTGATTCATTTTTAATGCTCTGTCATTCATTATATACCGGTATCAAACCTGAATAAGCAACAATCTTTTGACCTTCTTTACTTAAGACCCATAATATAAAATTCTGGACATTCTTTGGTGCATCAGCCTGTGTAATTAAATATAAATAATGTGCGAGCGGATAATCTCCATATCTTATGGCATCTTTATTTAATTTTTGTTCTTCAAACGGAGAAACAGCTGGAGAATTATCATAGTTTTTAACTTTTAAATATTTAATATCTTGATTTTTCCAGGGGTAGTTTGTAGAGTTTGTGAAACTAATTGCTCCTTCATGTTCAGCGACATATCGAATAAGTTCATTGTTTAAATTCTTGCTGATAATTGAGGATGAAAAGCTGTCTCCCTGCAGAACTCTGTTTATTACAAACTCATTTGTTCCGCTGCCTTTTTCTCTAATTACCGGTGTTAGAGGCTTTTCGAAAGAATTTAAGCTAACCTCTTTCCAGTTTTTTATTTCATTACTAAAGATTTTTTCCAGAGCATCCAGACTAATCTCATCAACAGGATTTTTTTTATTAACAATGATTATCAAAGCATCCAGCGCAACTCTGTTTTCAGCCAGTTCTAATCCGTGCTCAGATGCCCTCTTTCTGTCCAAAAATGTTATGGGTCTGCTGGAATTTGCTATGTCAATCCTTCCTTCTATAAGACTGTTTATACCCTTGTCAGAATCCGATGAAATTAAATCAATATGGTATTTAGGATAATCTATATGAAACGAATTTTCCCATCTTCGTGCAAGTACAAATAAACTGCTTGAGCCTGAAATTCTGATAGCTTTATTCTTTCCTCCAGCTGATTTTCCGCTTCCGGTCTCCAGTGCAAAATCCCTCGAATTAAGAAAAAGCTGATTTAAAGCAGGCAGATTATGGAGAAAATATTTTTGTATAATAAAATAACTGCCTGCAAAAAGGATTACATAAAAAGCTAAGCTGAAAATAAAAGCAAAAAAAGAAGGTTGCCTTTTAATCTCTGCCTGCTTTTGAGCTGGAGTTTGCTTTATCTGTTTTTGTTCTTTTTGAGGTTCTTTTGTTTCCTGTTTTATTTTTGGCAATTCTATGACTTTCTGTATCTTTTCAAACACAAGATCACCTTGCTTCAATTTTTCTTTGATATTTTTAGTTCCTGCTATAAGAATCTTTTCCACTTCATCTTTAGATTTATTGATACACTGGGCAATCTTTTCACAGGAGAGATTCTGAAAATACCTGAGATCTAATACTTCCTGCTCTTGTCTGGAAAGCAAGGTAATTATTTTTTTTATATTACCTTTTAGTTTTAATATTTCATTTACTGCACTTTTATCATATTTGTCCGAAGGTTTAAAGTTTAAAATAATTTCCAGAGATTTTTCATTTAAAATATCCTGAGATTGCATTTTTATTATTCTAGCTCAAGACAAGCTTGAGCTTCTATCGGTCAATCCATCTCGTATGATCGGATTTGCCCAATAAATGGGACAAATCCTTACTGTGCAAGTGCCAGATAAAGCTTTATTTTATTTCGTTATTATATTTATATTTGTCCGAGATTTTGAAGTCTGGAGAAATGCTTTCCTTTAACATATTCCAGAGACGGTGACTGATTTAAGTGATATGCTTTGCATGTAAGTTCTATTAAAAGGTTTAAGGTTTTTGCATTCACAAAAGATGCCCATTCATCTTCATAATATTCTTCTACTGTTTTTCTGTTTATGGTAATCATTTCGTAGACCTAACTAAGCAATAGGAAAATTTTTATCAACTTCCTCGAGCAATTTTCTGCGTGCCTCACGAGATAAGCCAAACTTGTCACCAAAACTATCCACAGCATTTACTCGTGCTACTGCTTGTTCAAGCAATCCTGAAGGAAGAGGAGGAGGAGCAGCAGGAGCAGCTGAAGCAATAGGTGGTGGTGGCGTATTTGCAGTAGGCGGTAAAGACTGAAATTCATCTGTTGTATTAGCTGGTGGTGGAGTTTGTGGACTTACAACTCTTTTTACTGGCTGCTCTCCATTTACTGATCCTGAACCACCTGCTGGATTAACATTATTTGGACCTGGCATAAAAAACCTCTTTCTTTTAATTTTACTTGTTACTTACCACTTTTAACCTATATTTAACCCTGGTACATAACTCTACGATTATATAAAGACAGAGGGTCTAAAAAGTTGATAGTTGAAACATTAATTTTTTTTAATAAATGAAAATCTTAATAATTTATACCTGCATTGCCTGCAAGTCGTCTTTTTTGCGCTTGTTTTCGTTTTGACGAAGAGTATCAATAGCTCCGCCTACCTGGTTTAAGAATGCCAGTGTAGATGCTAACTGGGCATGTCGTAGTTTGGAATCATGTGAAATCTCAGAAACATCTGCTACTGCCTGTCCATAAAGCCTTTCACTCAATACATTTCCGGCATATTTGCCAAGCATATTTCCTACAGAATAACCCAGCGCAATTCCTGCTGGCCCGCCAAATACACCTGCAGCCAGGCCTAAGCCTGAAGCCAGACCAGAAATCTTTTGTTTTAACTTACCTATCCTTACCTGAAGTTCACCGCCTTGTTTTAAAGAATCCATATAATCCTGAAAGTTACTGTTTAATAAGGTCTTATACTTATTTTCCATGGAATCTTGTTCAATATACATTTGGGCAAGTGAAGTTGGTTCAACAATATGCATTTTCTGTCTCCTTGAAAGGTGTTTAATAGATTAAAAGTCTATTATTCCTTAATTAACTCCCAGGCTTTTTTCATGCTGGCTTTTTCTTCTTTTACAACATCAAACCAAAACTGTTCTTTTTGTAACTGGTTTCCCATGGTAGCTCTTGTAACTGAGAGTATTTGTCTGGCTGCATAAGGGTCACCGTAACCAAGAACCGCTAACTGGGTTAACTGTTCTGCAAAAGTATTATCCTGTGTTGCCTGCGAAACACCTTCCTGGGCTGTAGCAAGCTCTGCTATTGGATTTATATAATTTATAACTGCCATATTTTTGTCCTCCGATTTAGATTTAAATTTGGCTATGTTTGTCAATCGTTCGTCGTTTAACGAACGTGGGTATTTAAACATATTATATTTAAGAGAACGTTATGGGTAGAAACATGCCTTGGTATGTCTCTTGTGGCATTATAAAAACAAAAAAACCGCGAAGGTTTTTTTTTCTTCGCGGTTTTCTTTTTCTTGTTCTTATTACAAGTGGTAGAACTATTAACCACCTGCTGGCTTGAACATTTCCTGTGTCTTTTGTTCTGCGGCCTTATTGGCAGATACAATTTCATTCCAGAAGTTCTCTGCAGTTCTTAGCTCACCTTCGTATGCTCTTGCTCTGTAGAGTTCCTGTCTGACTACGTTTGCATCATTTGCACCGTTTGGATGTGCCTCTGTATTCAGCCCGGAGACTGGTTGAACACCGGGGGTGCTGGGATCAGCATCAAATGATTCTCCAAGAATAAGTGCTGTTAACAATCCTTCCAAATCTCTTACCCTTTGCTCAGCTACACTAATTTTATTTCTGATTTCTGCCAAACGATCTGACGGATTAACACTCTGAGTGCCTCCTGACGTTGGTACTGGCATTATACTTAATATAAACATGATTTTTCCTCCTTTTGAAACAAGAATGAATTTCACTCTTATTTTCTTTTTTTCTAACGCAGCACAATTAACTAAAAAATTAATTATTCTGCGACGAGGTGTATTAAGCAGGATAACCCTTAAAAGAAAGTAATGAAAACTTAATTCTTAAATAAATTTAATTTGTGTTTTATGTCTCTTGCAAGCCAGTCCTGAAACCGTTTGCAACGAACATGGATATTTAAACATATTATATTTAAGAGAACGTTATGGGTAGAAACATACCTTGGTATGTTTCTTGTGGCGTTATAAAAAACAAAAAAACCGCACAGCGGTTTCCCTTTGTACAGTTTTTTCTTTTTAAAGAGAGCTCTTTTATTAACCACCTGCTGGCTTGAAGAGATCGTGTGTCTTTTGTTCTGCGGCTTTGTTGGCAGATACAAT
>Ga0156089_142_pt1 | contig 38993 bp, 30 predicted proteins | sample RifCSPlowO2_02_FD_107742 | JGI IMG/M metagenome (GOLD analysis project Ga0156089, IMG submission 107742) | Candidatus Melainabacteria bacterium RIFCSPLOWO2_02_FULL_35_15
ATCTATCGTTACTAATGCCAGTCTAAACTTTTCAGGTTCATTTCTTGAACATAAGATTTCATTTTTTGTAAGTGTTACTTCATCCTTAGTATGCCACCTGCCTTTTACTTCAATGAAATATAGTGAGCCTGTATTTGGATCTTTTGATTCAATATCATAACCAATTCCACGCTCTTTTGAAACATCTCTTGGTACTCTCCCTATGGATTTCTCAATGCTAATCACAGCTTGCATCGCTGCTTTTTCAATTTTCTCTCTTTCTTCAAATGTGAGAACATCACCACTTATTCCTTCTTCACCTTTCAGTTTTTTAAGAAGTCCTTTTGGAATAATAATTGCTCCACCTCTAATTTGTGGAGGTAAGGCACTGATTTCCCTTTCTCTTTCAAGCTCTTTTAATCTTCTTTGCAATCTTTCCTCTAATTCTTGAGCACGAGTTGCTGCATTTGAAGAACTTAACTTAGTGTTTCTTCCTGCTCTTTCCTGCATTTTTAATTCTTCAGCTCTATGATCCCAAAAGTTTATTTCTCTTTTTAGTCTAGAAGTAACTTCAGCTTCAACTTTTTCAATTTCTTTTAGCCTACGATTTTTAACTTCTTCTAAATGCTCTGGTACTAAATTTTCAATGGCATAAGAAATTATTTGGGCTTCAAGGTCTTTATTTAGCCAGTTAGTTTCTATTTCAGATTTTAGTATCTCAAGCTCATTATCTTTGATAGGAGTGTAATCAAGGTAAGGTGCTGCACCTGCACTATTTAGCTTGCCATTTTGATCTATTTCTGTAAATTGAAACTTTTGAGATACTACCTGATGAATCCCATGTTTATTAGTTCTACCATCTTGAATAACCTGTTCAAGATAGAACAATACTCTACTTTCTTCACCATCATCATTCTCATCAATTAGCACTGTACCTTTCTTAAGCAGGTCTCTATATCTTTCGAGGATTAAATCAATAGTGCAGTCAAGGAGTGGATGCCCAGGACAGATAAAAGCAGCAAGAGGAGGTTCTTTTATTTTGTCTTTTTCAAAACAAATCCTTTCATATCGTGATTGGATAGGATTTCCAATTCCTATTAGCCTGTCTCTTTCTTTAATTGAACCTGGTACATATGTTATTTCAAATCTATCTTCTTCTCGTGGATAACACTTCCCCCCTAGATGCTCAAAAGCTTTAAGAAAAAAAGATTGAATAAAGTGCGGTTGAAGTCTCCTAGCTTGAGCCCTTTCCATCTCTTCACGTATCTCTTGGACTTTAGTTTTATCAAGTGTATTCTTTACTAAAGCTTTTTCTTCTAGTAGTTCTACAAGTTTATCGCTGTTAACAGCATTTTCTATAATTTGTTCAAGTTTAGCTTTGACAGTAGGATCATCACCATATCTTATTGCTTGAATTAATAAATCTCTTAATGGATATTCATCAAATAAACGTCCAAGCACATTGTAGACTTTGCCGCCTAAACTTTCTCTTGCTTTTTCTAATTTTTTTAAAAGAAGATTGTATACTTCACCCTCTCTTGTTTCAGATGCAACCAAATTCCATAAATGACACACTTCTGTTTGACCGATTCTATGAATACGTCCAAATCTTTGTTCTAGCCTATTTGGATTCCATGGGAGATCATAATTAACCATTAAATGAGCTCTCTGTAAATTAACACCTTCACCAACAGCATCAGTTGCTACTAATATAAGTACATTTTTATCATGGGTAAATCCTTCAATAAGTTTTTTGCGTTCTTCTCTTAAAAGCCCTCCATGTATGGCAATTACTGCTTCATTATTTCCTAGCCTGTTTTTTATTTTACTCTCCAAGTATTTCAAAGTATCTTTTGACTCTGTAAATATAACTAGCTTTCTCCTGTTTCCACTTTTATCAATCATTAGTGGATCATCTAGGATGCTGTTTAATTGAAGCCACTTAGTATCTTTACCAGAATTACGCAATTTTCTTGCTCGTTCTTCAAGATTTTTAAGAGTTTCAATTTCTATTATTAATTCTTCAACATTTCTTGATGCGGTTGCTCTATCGAGAATTGTTTCTTCGACTTTATCAACTTCAGCTTCTGGAGCATCTTCTAAATCAGTTATATCTACTTCGTCTTGTTCATCTTGTTCAGAAGAAAGCACTTGTTCTCCTCTTTGTAATAACACCTCTTCATTAAGTCTTCTTTCAAGGCGTTCTCTTCTTCTAAGCAATGATTGATATATAGCTTCTGGAGATGATGCTAGTCTTCTCTGTAATGATTGCATTGCAAAACCTACATTAACTCTTTGTGTTGGATTTTCATCTGAGAATCTTTCTACTCGATTCATTTCCTCTCTTACATAATTGGTAACTTCTGCATATAGAGCAGCTTCTTCATCAGAGAGCTTGTAGTTTAGAGTGTATGCTTTCCTTTCAGGGAATAGAGGCTTCCCGTCAAACTTAACTAATTCTTCTTTTACCATCCTTCGCATCAAGTCACTAACATCAGTTTTATGAACACCGTCTCTAAACTTACCTTCAAATCTATCGCTGTCTATAAGCGCCATAAACAATTGAAAGTCTTCTTCTTTTCCGTTATGTGGGGTTGCAGTCATTAAAAGAAAATGTCGGCATTTTTCCCCAAGAGTACGCCCAAGCTGGTATCTTTTTGTGAAATTGATTTCACCACTAAAGCAAGTGGCAGACATCTTATGGGCTTCATCACAAATAATAAGATCCCAGTCCTTAGAGGATCTAAACTTTGCTTGAAGATGTTCATTTCTACTAAGCATATCTAGACGAGCTATCAAAAAGCCAGAATCTTGGAATGGATTATCTAAAGAAGCTTCAATTTTCTCCTTTGTTAAAATATCAAATCTTAAACCAAACTTTTCATATAATTCATCTTGCCATTGTTCCACTAAATTGCCAGGTGCTACAATCAAACACCTTTCAACATCTCCTCGTATGAATAATTCTTTAATTAATAAACCAGCCATTATTGTTTTTCCTGCACCAGGATCATCTGCTAGTAAAAATCTAAGTGGTTGTCTGCTTAGCATGTTTTCATATACAGCAGTAATTTGATGAGGTAATGGTTCTACGAGGGATGTGTGTATAGCAAGGTAGTGATCAAACAAATAAGCCAATTTAATTCTGTATGCTTCGGATACCAATCTAAATAAACTTCCATCCCCATCAAATGACCATGGAAGTCCTTTTTTGACCACTTCTAATGTTGGTTCATCACTTCTATAGACCAATTTGTCTTTAGGCCTACCAGTTGAATCTTCATAAACTACTTTTATAGCTTGATTACCAAACCATTCAACATTAACAACCTTAGCCGTACCATCACTAGATAGGCCTTTTACTATTGAGCCAGTTTTTAATTCTTCAAGCAGTGCCACGATTTATAACCTTTTGTTTTATATCCTTATTTAATAGCCAAATAATATATTAACAAAATTCTGCGTAATAGTTCGCAATTGGTTAGTCTTTTGATGAATTGGTATTGATTTTAATTTAGGAGGTAACTGATTATGCTAGAAACACTTACAACAAAAGACATCGCTCAAGATTTAAAAAAATCAACCAGGAGCATCCAAAGGCTGCTTGAAAAGAGAGAAATACCTTACATTAGGGTTCCATTTAGAGGAGGCTTTACTTATAGAGTTCCAGTTTTTGCATATTTTGAATGGAAAGAAAAAATCTTAAATAGTAAGCTGCAGCAATATGAACATCTATCAAATTTTGATAGAGTGTATGAATTAAAACGTGAGTGGTTAACCTGGGGCAGAAACGGTTTGTTAACTGGAAAACCTTTTAGTGAAGTAACAATTTCTTCTTATGATTATTTTTTTGATTATTACATTGAGCATTTACCCAGAAGATATCATAGGACACCACTTGTTTCGCTTGAATATGCGAGATTAGTTCTGGGTAATCTAGATCCTAAAAAATACAGCTTGAAAGGTAATATTTATAAAGTTCTTAGATCTTTTGTTAAGTTTTTGATTGCTAAAAATCACGCTAATAATGAGCTGCTAGTTGATTTGGAGAAAGTCAAACCCAAAAGAGCTTATCCTCCAGTACGCCTGCATTGTACAAGTGAAGATTATGAAAGATTGTTAGATGAGGCAAGTAAAAGAACTTTTGGGCAATCTGAATATGATGCAATTTTGAATAAAACTCTAATTGCAACATTAGGTTTTACTGGATTAAGATCATCTGAATTATGTAATTTAAGAATAGAAGATGTGGATTTAAACAAAAGAACAATTTTTGTCTATTTAGGAAAAGGTAGAAAGAACAGGTGGCTTGGAATATCAAGCAGGTTATTAAGTTACTTAACTGATTACAAAAATGCTAGACCAGAAACTAAACTGAACAATTTTCTTATCACCTATTCAAAAAATATAAAAGAATATGTGCCTTTGAATAAAAGTACACTTCATCAAAAGGTTGAAAGATTGTCAAAGAGACTCGGAATAAAAATCAATGTTCATGGGCTCAGAAGAACGTTTGCCAGTAATTATGCTAATGCCGGAAAACCACTCAACATGATTTCACTAGCACTAGGGCATTCTGATCTTAAAACTACAAAAGGATATCTTATGACGACAACAAATGAAGTTATTCAGGAGATGCAAAGGTGGTAGTTTGAGTTTGCTCACCAGGATTATATCTGGTGGCCCCAGAACACATTAATACATGCATCTTTTAAGGAAAGCTATGTCTAGTGTGGTTTTTGTTTAAACATGAGGTCGCTGGCATTCTTAGAAATTTCCCACTTATAGTCTAATAAAATGCTCGAAGAAAGAATTAATGCTAATTGGGCTTTGGATTTGAAGGAGTAGAATTTTAATATTTTTTATGACTTAGTGATTACTGGATCTTTATAATCAATTTTTTTATTAGCCTTCTTTATTAGATCTTTAAAATATTCTTCAAGAAACTGATATTGTTTATGACACCTATAATCTAGCCCAGCCTTTTCACAATATTTTGCAATAATTTCAAAGGGTTCATATCCCTGAACCTTCTCCCCGATCTCCCTATCTTGATAGCCATAAGCCCCCTCATACATCCTCTGAGGACTTATATCATCTTTACCAAGCACTCTCATATAAAAACAGTTAATTGTAAAAAGCTCATTTAAGCACTCGATAAATAATTTTTTGTTTTCAGCAAGTAGAACTATTAACAATTCAAATTCATCAGGTGATATTACAACAAAATTAATTTCTTCATCATTAATATTACCTATTTCTTTTCTTTTATCGCTTGACAAAAATTTCAAACAATCATTTTTCACATTTTCATATGGAGTATTAATATCATATATATTTCTGTAAGTGACAATAAAAGGGAAAAATCTTTTTATGTGTTTAAACTCATTCTGAACTTTTGTTTCTGATAACTTAGTTTTTAGTATTTTTATATGCTTAAACACCTGCAAGACTATTTCTAAAAGTCTTTTTTGTATATTAGTCCACTCGTTTTGATTAGGGCTTTCTCTACCAGTTATCACACCTTGCATTCTGGTTGTAAAATTCTTACACTCAAACATAACTGCAATATCATCAAATAATATAGAAATATCTGCAGGCCCATCCCACCAGCTACCTTTTATTTCTTCGTAATATTGTTTCTCATATAGAATTTGATATGTTTTATTTAAGAATCTATCTGTAACCTCCTTGCAGTAATTCTCAAAAGCTTTTCCAAACCAATGAGTAAATTCCATTTTATCCTGATCAAACAATATTCTTGAAATAAATTCATTGTAGAAAAATTCAAACATCTTCGGAGATGGACACATTATTTGTTTTTTATCATAATAAAATAATGGCTTATGTCTAAGTACATTTGGCATTACTGTGTGCAATTTATAATAAAGTTCTTTGCCGTCTTGTCCATCAGAGTTAAGCTTGTCTATCTGTTCTTTCATTATCTGTTCATATAGGCATTTAAATTCAGTATGATTTAATGTAAGTAATTTAAAGAATTTATCATTAGTGTCTTTATCAACAGAGACAACGTCAGAATCTAATAGATATATATCTTTATCCAATGTATTGTTTTTAAAAAGCATATTTAACTCGTAATCAATTCTCATGCATAATGTAACAAATACATCATGTTCAATTCCATTTGTTGCAGTCTTAAATCGATCCTTATAATCATAGGATAAATCACCTTGTTCTAATATTTTTAACATTCTCATTAATTTTTTGTAATGAGGGAAGTTATCATAGGGATATTGAGTGTTTTTAATTCGCCTGATCATAGCAGCTGTTCTTTGGTCATTTGTAAGGTTATCCTCATCTAATATGGGATCGATTTGTTCAATTAATAGACGTTGGAATTTATACAAATCAGGGAACTCCATAAGTTCTCTTTTATGCTCATTGCTTAAATAAATTGCTTGCTGAGACATATATGCTAATTCCCATTCTGGTAAAAACCCTGGACTAAAAAAAATATCATCAGGACTTAAACCAGTTTCTTGTATCGCAGACTTTGGATAGTACTTAGTTTTAGCGGCCCTGCTAAGCACTAAAAGTGTTCTTTGAAGATTTAAACGCTTCAATTGCCTATTAATTTCCTTAATTGCAGGGTCTTTTAAATTTTCACAATCAAATAAGTAATTCATATAAAACTTGCCAATTTAGAATTCTATCAATTTCCCTGGATTAATATTTATAAAAAGCTATACTTAATTATTAGTACAATTCTAGTAAAAAGTGGATTAACACTTAAATCTGTTTGCTAGCATGGATTTACAAAAGACAATTAAATCATTAATTAAATATTCAATAGAGGAATTATTAAACTGGATTCTTGCAACTAGTATTCATCCGTCCAATCAACGCTTTTGTTTTAATTTAGAACTTTTATTTAAACTCTTGATATCCATACAACCAATTGAATTTGAGAATCAAAATATAACAAGAGAAGATTTTATTAAAATAATCAGAGTTTTTTCTGAAGAAACTCAAAGTGTAAATCATATAGTTGATTCTCAAGATTTCAAGAATCAATCAGAACTAGTACCAATTTTTGTTAATGGTAAAAAGTATTATTTCTTTTATGGGGCTATGAGTGCTCCCTACAAATTGGCTAAATGGTTCTATGAAAAGTACATAGACAATGAAGATTTAGAGAAACACAAGGAATTGAAAGATATATTAAATTGTTTTATTTTAAGCTTAGAGTACCAAACCAAGCTTCTGGAAGTAATTAAATCAATAAACGAATCTGGCAACATCTCTGAGAATGAAATGCATGTGCCATCTCAAAATTTCTACGACAGGTTATTTGCTGTATTAAATACTAATAGATTCACTAGTATGCTACCGTCTGATATACAGAAATATAACTTGCTTCAAGGTGAAAACCATCTTTCTGATATATGGGCAGAATTGAATGCTGACAATATTTTAAGCAGTATAGTAGTCCAGCTAAATAATGGTAAGCTATTTTTTACTTTGCCTCAGCTACATATTGAATCATTGCATATACTTGCTTGTAGGCTGATAAATGAATCGGAGAATAAAGAAGAATTAATGAAGGAACTAAATAATAATTTCTGCTATAAAGCTGAAATTAGCTCTATCCTTTTCTTTAACAAGAATTTTCAAATAAAAAAAATCACTGATTTTAAGAGTCGTGAAATTAATATAACTGCGGATTTGGCATTTCTGGTTGATTCCAACAAGGTTTGTCTAATTAATGTTGTAGATAAAACTCAAAAAGATATTTTGGAAACAAAGAAAAATCAAATTGTGGCTTTCGAAGACGAGTTGAAGAAGGCAAAGAATATAAATATTTTTTTGGAAAATAAAAAAATAAACCAAGCAAATCCTACAAAGGTTGAAGATTTAGAGATATGGAAATTCTATATTCTTAATGATTTGGAACTTAATAAAGGACTTGAATTGCCTAGTGGCATTAACAGTACCTCTGTTTTTATTGAACATCAAAATTTTAAGATTTTAATGGAAAGATTAGATAGCCCTTTAACTTTAATTAAGTATTTTAAAACTGCTATTATGAGTGGTAAATTTAAAGGTTTTTTTGATGCTTTTGAACTTGATAGATTTGCATATTTTATAAGTAATGATCAAGAATATCCAGTTTCACTTATTCCAAAAATTAATCTTCAAGTACCACTAGGATATTGGGAAGATTTCAATCATAATGAGCAAATAGAAAAGTACAAAGATAATATATATGAATTAATAGAAAGAGACTTTCCACATAGATTTGATACTGTTATGAAAAACCATGGTAATGAATATGGTGTAATGAAGAAAGTATTACAAGACGGTGGCTATGTAATAAAAAATAATAATATGCTTATTTGGATAATGATGCCACTTGATAGATTTCAAAGAACTCCAGATGAAACACATTATTGTATAAGTTTTGTAGGCAAATTATACGCATACTATTTACAGAAGCTTCAACAAGAAATAAATTCTTTACTTACTAAATATAATTATGATTTAAACAAAAGCATTATTGTAGAAATGCTACCTACTTCAATAATAGAAAAAAATGATAGCTTTAAAGAACTTAGACATTTAATGAAAGAAATTAAAGATAGTGACCCCTTTATATATTTTGCTAGTTGCACTAATTCACCTCAAGAGCAATCGATCAATGTCAAAGCAATCTTTAGTATTGAAAAGCTTCAAACTGTTTTTAATGGGGGAAACAATAGTCCGGAAAAGCTTTGCATACAAGGGCTTATTGAAGAGATATTAAACGTTTTATGCAAGGATAAAACTAAAGCTAGTGAAGAAGCAAAAATATTTGTTGATAAGAATATTAAAGTTGGTAAAGGTAAGCATGTGTTAAAGGAGTTTAAGACCCATAATCCATCACTTGACAAATATCAAAAACCAATAGAAAGAAGCTTAATAGATGTAAATAATTTAAATAGGGAGCTTTCCAAAAAGCTGATGGATCTAAAAATAAAACCAGGAGAATATAAGAATGATGAAGCTTTAAAAATAAATAAAGATATCTTTAATTTTTTATATGAGAAATTAAGGAATGAGATTGTGCAATATGACAAATCAATCTTATTTTTAGCAATGAAACAAGCTGAATTAGTGGAAGGAGCAAGGAAAGAAAATGATATGCAACTAGAGATAGATTCTTCTACTGAAATTGAATTTGACTTGGTTGAAACAACTATTAAAAAAAATACAGAAATTGCTAGGTTAGCTGAGCCTATAAAATATATTGTTTCTCTTATTATGAAAGAGGGAATTAAAGGAATAAAAAAAATTAATAGAGAGGGTTGGGGTGTGGCACTTGCGGCAGCAGACTTAATACGGGACACTTCAACTATACATGATTTCCTAAAATATAATCTTTCTGAATATACATTGAAAATTGATGAGCTTTATAGAGTGATAGATCTAAAAGATGAAAAAATATTTGATATTTCAAAGTATTATAAAAAAGAAAGTAAAGAAATGATTCAAGTAGCCAAAGATAATTTTCGATATAGGTTTAGCGGAGCTAAGCTTGACAATGCAGAATTATCTGAGGAGCTGAAAGATGAAACTGATGCTGTATTCAATAATGAATATGGGTTTAAATTTAAAAACATGCTTAATCTTTTATGTTCCTTAGGTAATTCAGAGAATTTCACTGAAGATTATTTTCCAGCAACCCTAATAAAAAAAGAAGATATAAAAAAGGTATTAAATCGAAATAATTTTAAAATAGAAGAGAACGAACTGGATGCAATTTTAAAATTCTTATCAATTAACTTCAATTCATTTGATGATATTAATATATTATTGCTTTATGAGCTTAATAGAAACAGTAAAAGAGTAAACCTTTCACCTTTAATAGAATTAGAAAAAGATACTTATATATATGGTCGTCAAATATGTTTAAAATCTGCAAATTTTTGGTTGCGGGAAATTTATCAAGGCAGTATTCCGTTTAGTGTTGGAAATATGCCTAAAGCAATAGAAGACCTAAGTGATAGAATACATAGGTTTTGGGATCTTGAACTTGAAGAAGATGCTTGTAAAAAACTGAAAGAAATTTTAGATGATAAAAATGTAGAATGTAGAATAAGTAACTTTAAAAGACTATCAAGTTCTTTTGTATCGAGGCCCCCTTGTGGAGAAATAGATGTTCTTGCAGTTAATAATAAAAATAAAACTATATATGTTTTTGACGCAAAAAATCTAACAAAAAAAATAAGGCCCTATGATTTACGACATGAATATAAAGAATTTTTTGAAGATAAAATAAAAGACGGGAAAATTACAAAACCATCATATTTAACAAAGTTAAGTAAAAAAGAAGAATTTGTAAAAGATAATTTGCCAGAAGTGTTAAATCATTTTGGTATTGTTGATACTAATGGTTGGTCTGTAAAAAAAGCATTTATTGTAAAAGAAAATTATACGTCTGCATTTTCAAAAGAACATACGATAAATTTCTTGTTAATTGAAGAGCTTAAAGAATATTTTAGTTAATTTTTGCTAAAAGTTTTATCTGGTCACAAATAAACTAAGACAAATTATAGAAACTGACTTGGTAGATTTCTAACTTTAGCTAGTACTTTAATTTAGTTCTTTCTCAAAAACTCGACAATCGTCGAATCCGCCCTTGTGAGTAAGGATAAACAATAGTGCAGAGCACTAGGAAGTGCTGAATCATGCAGCAAGAATCAAGCCCAGTATGTAAAGTCTTAATTATTCATGTCTAATTTTTTCAACTCAGTTAATTCCTCAACCAGTTTTAAAAGCTGAATAAAAAAATCAAACTTCATGGATATTAAATAAGGCATTGTGTTTCCAAACTTAGTATGTTTTCCTACTTGGCGTTTAGCTAAAAATAAATTACCTGCTGCTTGATGAAGTCCTTTGTAATCAAAATTAAATCCATTGCCACCTTTTGCTTTTACTTCTCCTTTTAACCATCCAAATGTTTTGGTTTTGATTCTAATATCATTGCCTTTAGAAGCAGGAGATAAATGAGATTCAAAGCCATGTGCTCTGACTTGTTTCTTAAGATCAGCTTCAGCTCTTTTACCTTTTTGGTGCCTACTTCCCATTCTTACTTATTTATTCGTGAAATTTCTTTGTAAATCTTTCCCTTGCTCTTGCAATTCGACTTTTTACTGTGCCTAGCTTAATTGCATACTTTTTAGCAATTTCTTCATATCTAAGATTATTAAGCTCTCTTGCTATGAGCATATTTTTCCAAGGATCACCCATTTTATTTAAAACTTCTTGAATCTTAGTTTTTAATTCTTTGTTTTCACAAATTATTGAAGGATCTTTTTCTTCAACAAGCATGTTCTCTGGTTCAAAACATTCTTGAATTTCTGGATCAATTGCTATGCCCGAGAAGTTGATGCAATTAAGCCTTCTTTCTCTGAAATAATCAACCAAGTGATTAAAAACTAATCTTGATAGCCAAGATTTTATCGCTGTTGAATTTCTTATTGATTCGCAACCTTTAAATATTTTAATTAATATCTCTTGTTTAATATCTTGGAGATCTTGTAATTCTCGGACTCTTAGTAAGCATAAATCTATAAACTTGTCATGCCTAGGATAGATTTCATTAAACTTCATTGTGAGTATTCCATACATAATTAACCTTTTTCAAGTCTGTGATTCAGGTTAGGCATTTTAATCACCTCGCACATTTGAATAATTCTTGAAACAATCCTTTCATCGAAATGTTTGTCTAAATCATCAAGAGAGCAATTTGAGGTAATAATTGTTGGCAAATTACTTATGTACCTGTCATTGATTATTTTGTAGAAAACAGTAAAAGTCCAATCTGATCTCTTTTCAACTCCAATATCATCAAGGACTAAATAAGTAGCACTGGTATATTTCTCAATGATGTCTAATTCTGTAATTTCTTGTGAGTTAAAAGCTCTTTTGATTTCTAAGAGTAAATCTATAGTCTGAATAAACTTTACTGAACCTAGACTTTCAGTAATGATTTTACTCGTAATTGCACATGCTAAGTGAGTTTTACCAGAACCAGGAGAGCCGTAAAGAAACAATCCTTTTCTTTGATTTTGATTCTTTAGAACTTTGGATACAAGATCAAGCTGTCTCTCATACTTATCAGCTTTAAAGTTTGTAAAGGTGTAGAAACTCAGATTACCTTTTAACCCAGCGCTTTGAATTTCTCGCTGAATACGTTTTATTTCATTCTCTTGATGGAGTTTTTGTTGTTGTTTAGTCTCACAGTGGTTACAAAAGGTCTTCCAACCCACAAAGTCTATAAAAACAGATTTGCATTTATTTCTACAATCTTTGCAGATTACATCAGCAGGTTTATTGTTTTTCAGCTCTGTTTGCTTTTCTCTTGCTTTTTCTATGACATTTTTTAAACTCATTGGTAATGGCATTTTTTTAATCTCCTGTTATTTTCACGCTTGCATATTTACTAGGCTTGTTTTCAACCATTTCTGATTTAGAAACAGTTGGACCTACTCTTGAATTTGTCTCAAGCTTTTTAAGTTGACCTGTGTGTGTATCCCAGTGCCGCTTTAATTCAGATGGTTTTGTTATTGTTGTACAAAAAGGTTGACCGTAAGTCTTTTCGAGATTTTTAATTTTTTCCTCAAGGGCTTTTTTACCATGTCTATCTAATAAAACTTTTAATGCTTTTCTCTCTGTAGTGTTAGGAAAAACATCTTGTAGGTTTTGATTTACTGGCTTAAATAAAGGGAATGAAGAAGTTTTAGCTTCAATCATTCCCATCTGGGGCAGGTGACGGGATTCGAACCCGCATATTACATTAATAAGGTTAAAAGGATACTGAAAAAGGGTTGAAATAAGCTATAATAAGTTCCTAGTTCACAGTGTACTAGGAATCAGGAAAATTGGGTGTAAATATTAACATGAACAAGAACACATCAGCAAAAATAATTGAATACATAGCATCTAAAGGGCAAGTAGAAGGGAAAGAGCTTTTTGGTTATTTTGAACTTTCAGACAGAGCTATAAGAAAACAGCTTAAAAAACTTTTTGAAACTGGTGTTTTGATTAAAGCAGGGAAACCTCCAAAAGTTTTTTACTCATTAAAAGAAAAAGAATCTAAAGAAGAAAATATAGTAACGATTGAACCATCTCAGGAAAAAATTATCAATAACAAATTCTTAATAATCACACCTTCTGGAGAAGAAAAAGAAGGTATAGAAGGATTTAAGTATTGGTGTAAAAGATTTAAATTGCCAATTGAAAAAACTGCTCAGGAATATATTCAAACATTAAAAAAATATGACTCTTATAAAAAAGACGGACTTATTAATGGATTATATAAATTTAAGAGTACTTTTAAAGAGACGTTTTTAGATGAAATTTATTACCTTGATTTTTATAGTATAGAAAGATTTGGAAAGACAAAACTCGGTCAATTCTTGCTATATGCAAAACAAAGTCAGAACAGAGCTTATATAAAAAAATTGATTGGTCAAATTAAGCCAGAGATTGAGCATACGATTAAAAAATTTAAGATAGATGGTGTAGGGGTAATGCCTCCGACAGTAAAAAGAGAAGTTCAGATAATGAAAGAACTTGAAAAAGCTATAAAGCCTAACCACAAATTAATTTTAATTACAAAAATTAAAACTACCATTACTGTTCCGCAAAAGACATTAAGTAAACTTGAAGATCGTATAGAAAATGCCAGAAGCACGATAGTAGTAAACGAGAGAGGAGTTTATAAAAATATTATCTTGGTTGATGATGCAGTAGGCTCGGGTGCTACATTAAATGAGACTGCCCGAAAAATAAGAGAAAGAAAGATCTGCAAAGGAAAAATTATAGGGCTTGCAATTGTCGGCAGTTTTAAAGGGTTTGATGTAATTAGCGAGGTTTAACTTGGGGCAGGTGACGGGATTTGAACCCGCGAATACCGGGACCACAACCCGGGGCCTTAGGCCACTTGGCGACACCTGCCGTATGAGGAGAAGTTGGAAATTAGAGAATCAGAAATCAAAGAATCAGAATTCAGAAAAAACAAATTTAATTATAGCTTACAATGATGTTACAGCTTGTAATATTTCACTGGTTTCTGATTTGTAGTTTGTTACTGCCCCGTCTCTGGCACTTCCTACCAGCTTTGCGTATTTAGCTAAAACTCCTGAAGTGTAATTTGGTTTTGGCGGCTGCCATTTTAATTTTCTTTGCTTTAATTCTGAATCTGATAACTCTACTGAAATAATTCCAGCTTCAGCATCAATGCTTATAATATCTCCGTTCTGAATCAATGCAATAGGTCCGCCTACAAATGCTTCTGGTGAGACATGTCCTGCCATAAGGCCACGAGTACCGCCACTAAACCGTCCGTCAGTAATCAGTGCACATTCAGTACCTAACCCCTGTCCATAAAGCGCTGCAGTGACAGAGAGCATTTCACGCATGCCTGGTCCGCCTTTTGGCCCTTCATATCTGATTACTACTATGTCACCCGGCTTGATTTTTTTCTCTGTAATTGCTTCAAAAGATTTTTGCTCACTGTCAAATATTTTCGCAGGACCACGATGAGATAGTTTTTTACATCCGGCAATTTTTACTATAGCTCCGTCAGGCGCCAGATTTCCTTTTAAAATTTTCAACCCCCCGATAGGACTGAGTGGTTTATCTATAGGATAAATTACATCCTGATTTTTTGGAAACTTTATATCCTTCAAATTTTCAGCCTGGGTTTTACCTGTGACTGTTAAACAGCCACCATTCAATAAACCTGCATCAAGAAGGCATTTTAGAACTACAGATACCCCGCCAACTTTATGCACATCATATGCTGTATATTTACCGCCGGGTTTTAGGTCTGCAAAATAAGGAGTTTCATGGAAAATTTTATCCATCTCTTCAATTGTAAATTTTATTCCTGCTTCATGTGCCATTGCAGGCAGGTGTAAGACAGCATTTGTAGATCCGCCTGTAGCAGCTACTACACGTGCTGCATTTTCAAATGCTTTTTTCGTCATTATGTCTCTTGGACTGATTGTGGTTTTTAACAAGTTCATTACTGCTTCACCGCAGGCTTTATGAACTTTTGCACGTTCAGGATCAATAGCCGGATATGAACTGGTGTGTGGAAGTGCTATACCAATGGCTTCAGAAACACAAGCCATGGTATTTGCTGTGAACTGACCGCCGCAGGAGCCGGCTCCCGGGCAGGCAGTACACTCTATTTCATAAAGTTCTTTGTCTGAAATTTTTCCTGAATTATGTGCACCGACTGCTTCATAGACATCTACTATTGTTAAATCTTTTCCGTGATAATGACCTGGCATAATTGTACCGCCGTATAAAAAAACTGCCGGCAGATTTAATCTCAGCATTGCCATCATTATTCCGGGCAGACTTTTATCACAACCTGCAATTCCTACCCACCCGTCATAACAATGAGCACGTATCATAAGCTCTATAGAATCAGCAATAATTTCACGACTAACAAGAGATGATTTCATTCCTTCATGACCCATTGCAATTGCATCGCTTACTGATATGGTTATAAATTCTCTGGGTGTTCCACCGTTTGCGATAACAGATTTTTTAATCGCTTCTGATTGATCACGAAGTGTTATATTACATGGAGTAGCTTCATTCCATGTGCTGGCTATACCGATAAACGGCTGATTTATTTCTTTATCACCAAGCCCCATTGCCCTGAGCATTGCTCTGTGAGGGGCTCTTTCCGGCCCACTGGTTACTGTTTTGCTTTGTTCTTTCAAATTCATTTGTATAAGCTATAATTTAACATATATAAGATTTTATCCGATTCACTTGGTAAAATCTGTAAAATGCTACAGGAGGTATATTCGAGATCTATGCAAAGCGACGCAATTTTATTAGAAAATTGTGTCGCGGCAGGTAGAAACACATTTCAAATTACAAAAAGATAATTAAGAATCTAAGATGACAAAGACAGAACCTAATATAGAAAAAATATATGAAGAAAATCTCAGGTTTTGGGATGAGGCCTGGCAGAGAGTTGCAAAGCCGCATAAAGAGTTACCTAAGCTTCCATATATTCACGAGATAACAAGAAAGCTAAAAAAGTTCAGGGTAAAAAGAGTTCTTGATCTTGGGTGCGGTTCAGGCTGGTTATCTGTTTTTATGTCTAAATATGGCTTTGAAGTTACTGGTGTTGATACTTCAAGGTCAGCCATTGCTTTGGGTACAGCATGGGCAGGTGAAGATAATGCAAATGTAGCTTTATTAGCAGGTGATTTATTAAACCTTCCTTTTGGTGATGGTTCATTTGATGCTGTAATTTGTAATTCTGTTCTGGAACATTTCAGGCTTGATCAGGCAAAAATTATTTTTAATAAGGTTCATAAAATACTTACAACCGGTGGATTTTTCTTCGGGTGTTTTGATCAGGTTGGTTCCGGAAAAGGCGAATATTTTGAGCTCTTAGATCATACTCATGTTTACACAGATGAAATGCGAAAAGGCATGATGCTTAGAAATTATTCTGATCAGGAACTGAAAGAACTCTTAGCTAATTTTGATCTTTTATCTTTTGACAAAAATAATTACGGAAGCCGGTTGGTTTGGGCGAAGAAGAGGTAAATTTCTTTGTATATATGTTTAGAAGAGTCGGACAAATCATTAAATATTTAGTAAGTCCGTTTATAGGAGTACAAGCATCTAATGTTAAAAATCCCAAAAGTACTGAATTTGAACTTGATTTATCTTCTGAAATTACAGAAGACCCGGAAAAATTCCTTGCTCAGCTTTTAGATGAAAGTGAAGCAACACGCAGACAGTTTTTACAAACTTCTGTTGTTCCTTTAGTAGCAGACTTGTTGCCGGGAGGCATAGGCGGTACTTTAAACAAAGTGTTAGAAGCTATTGCTGATAGTGATGAATCCAATGAAAAAAAAGAAGAATTTGGGAAAAGCTTCCTGCTTGATTTCTTAGGACATACATTTAAAAAAGATGGACCAAGATTTATTTTTACAGAACCAAAAACAAAATATCATTTTCAGCATGATGGCAAAAATAGTATAATTCAGTATTGGCCTCATAGTTTTAACTATCCTAAAGATATCCTGACAAAATTAGAAAAAATGTTACCGGATCTAATGAAAACTGCAAGTGGTAATAATATTCTTCCGGTAGGTCATATGCCTTTAGATGAGGTTCCTGGCATATATGCATGGGGATATCCAAAGAACTATGAACATGTAAGTGAATGTCCTTACTGTCTGGGAGAATTTGCAAAGAACTGGCTTACTATGACACCGCAGTATGAGAAGTTTTTACCACGTTATATTCAATCTGTTGAAAAAGTAAAAGAAAGAATTCCTTCAATGAATAAAGAAGAGATACTGAAATTGGCGTCAGATGGAATCATGCCTGAAGAAACAATAAATAAGTTTCTTGCACAAGGATTACAACCTCCTTGGGATTATCAATTTCACATCAAAAAGATAAAAAAGTTTTTGGAAAGTATGTCAATCGAAGATTTAAGAAAAGTAATGCTTGGTACCCTTGCTGAACAGGCAGAGATGTTTACAAAATGGGTCAGTGATTTAAGTACTATGTCAAAACGTTTAAGTTCTCTACCGAACTTTCTGAAAGCAGCCAGACCACACATCCTGGAACAGGATAGCAAGACTATTGAAGATATAGATAGTAAAATAAAAAGAAGACTTACAAATGCTATGGAGAAAGCATCAGGGAGGTTTATTTTAATTAATAATCATGGATTTGATTTGTTAGACGATTCATCACTGATAAGAATTTTAATTAATGAAAATGAAGCATTTAAATCAAAAATTAAATTTAAATCCGTAAGGTTGCCTGATAGAAACTGGCTTGGTACTGTTGCTTTTGCTTTGGAGTTAGCAAAAAAGCATGTAGAAGAAAACCCTGGTGAAAATCTTGGAATTGGTTTTAATTATAATGAAATATTATTTTCTTTAAATCATGACTTGCCTGCCGGTTCTCCTCTTCAGTTTCATTATCCGGTTCATGAGGCTTATGTCTTTGATCTTGTCTCGGAGATATTTAAACTTTCAGATATACCAACTAAGGTAAATTTTATTTTTACAGATCCGTTCCAACGAAATGGAAATAAACTTACAGCATCAGATTTGTTCTTTGAATGGGCACATGCAAAAAAAGAAGGTTCAATTATTATTCAATCAAAATGGAAATTCGGCGAAGGAATGACTGAATTATTAAGCAGACTATATAAAAGTAAACAAGCTTAAAAAGGCGTCTTAAAAAACCCCTGTACACCACTTTTTATACTTTGTATTCTTTCCTTTAACCACATTAAAATAAATTTCCTGAAGTTGTTTACTGATTTGTCCAGTCTTTCCATTTCCAACCGCTCTGTGATCAATCATCGTCACAGGGCTGACCTGTGCGCCGGTTCCACAGAAAAACACTTCATCACAAATATATAATTCTGTTCTGTCAATCTGCCTTATTTCGGTTTCAACAGATAACTCTTTTTTTGCAAGTTCGATTATGGTATCTCTGGTAATTCCTTCTAAAATATTGTCTGTAACCTGAGTAGTAATAAGTTTTCCATTTCGTACCATAAAAAGATTCATGGCGCTTCCTTCAGATACATGTCCGTCGCCTGACAAAACAATAGCATCATCGAAACCGTTTAGCAGTGCATCTGTCTTTGCAAATGCAGTGTTTACATAACTTCCCTGAATCTTTCCTCTGGCTGGTATGGCGTTATCTTCTACTCTTGTCCAGCTGCTGACACAAACATGAAGCCCTTTTGAAATGTCTACGTATTCTCCCATTGGCATGGTGCAGAGTGAAAAAGCTGTAGGGTTCTTACCATTTGTATTTAATAGTGAGGGGCCGACAATAATTCCTGCTTTATAAACATTTGGTCTTATGTACATATCACAATTCGGGTTATTTTTTTGCATTAACTCTACAGTTATTTGGCAGAGTTCATCTGCAGATTTATCTAATTCAAGCCTTAGTAATTTTGCATTTTGACTCAGTCTTTCATAGTGTTCTTTCATGCGAAAAATATACATTTGTTTTTCATTTTCATTCCAGTAACCACGAATACCCTCGAAGATCCCTGTACCGTACTGAAACGCGTGAGTCATAATGTTTATACTTGCTTCGCGAAGAGGCATAAACTTTCCGTTAAAATACGCTATTGAATTTAGATCTATCCCTTCTTTAAAAGCCATTTTTTTCTCCAGTGTTTGTTTTGACATAATCGAATATTATATCATTTTTGCTTCAGGGGCACTTTTACAATTTCTTTCCTGTCCAGAGAATCAATTATTGCAAGAGAGTAATCTTCTAATTTCCCCCAAACTGTAAATGCTAATAAAATATTCATTTCTTCTGAGGGTCTGATTGATTGCAGGGCTTTTGTACCGCTTAAAAATAAATCAGCATGTAATAAATTTGAATCTTTATTGTTTATCAGAACTATATCTGTCAGATTAATTGTCTTTTGTGAATCATTTTTAATTTTTATTTTAAGGATGAAATAATTTCCAAAAGTTTTACTGTGTTCTTTTTTTATGTTAAGTATTGAAAGCTTTATTTCCTCCTTATTAGCCAGTGGAAAGAAACGAAATCCTTTGTACTCCCCGCCCTCCGGTTTTCTCGCCCTCTTGTCTCCCCTTTTTGGCAGCTCTCCTAAAATAAACAAATCACTTTTTAAGAGAACCGGTACGTTACTTCCTGTAATAGCAGTTGGTATTTTACCTTTTCTAATGGCAGATCCTATTAATCCGGCACCGGCTCCAATACCAGCACCGGTTAGTAAGCTGATTCCATGACTTGCAATGGCAAGCGGTATGCCTCCGTATTGTACTCCTGCAATAAGTCCGTGAGCAGTTCCATAAGCAATTAAGGCTGCATCATAAGTCAGTATTTCGGCAACTTTTTCACTCTTTTTTTGAACATCAGTGCTTACCGTAGCAGATATTGGAATAGAAATATTTTCAGGTGTAACTATTTCATTAAAGCTTATTCCAAAAGCTCCATTTTGACCAAATCCTTTTGGTTCTTTTATGTCTGTAATTGTTCCTTCAATCCTGCTTCCTGCCGGAATGTAAAAATTCTCCCCGATTACAATATCTTTATTTGTAAAAAAGACTACTTTATCACCAGGTTGACTAAAGTAAAAATTAATTGGTGTATTTAAATTTGCATTGATAATTTCTCCTTTTTGGATGACAGTTGTAATTGCACCTTTTAGAACCAGGGAAGAATTTTGTGAAAAAACTTTACTGTAAGAAAAACCTGAAATAAATATAAAAATCAGCAGAAATGTATAAAAGAGTTGTTTCAAAGTGGCCATTGCTATATTTGTTTATCATATATTTGCCCTCTTTTTCCATGATTACATGCAAAAAATCATTAATAAAATATGTAATGCCATACATTTTGTAAAAAATCTATAATAAAAGTATTCAATCCGGGAGCAACTTGCTTTAATAAACAACTTAGGGATGGGTATTTAATTTAAGAATAAAGGAGTGAAAAAAGAATGTTAAAAAAATCAAAATTACTTGCGCTTGTGTTGGTAACTTCAGTTTTAATGCCAACAATTGCTTTAGCAGATGAAGCAAGTTCAGGTTGCAAAAAAACAGATCCAATTTTTGGATGGACAATCGGTTTACCATTCAAAGCAGTTGGTGCAACACTTAGCACAGGAACAGGAGTTCTTGTTGGCACGACAAGTGGACTGATTCGTGGTGCTTCTAAAGGTACAAAAGCAGTTGCAGATGCATTTGGTGATGAAAAAGGAGTTATGGAAAATATAGCTGGCTTAGTCATAGGAGCAGTACCAGGAGCAGTAGTACATGGAGTAGTCGGAGGATTACTTTGGGGCGGAAAAGGCTTTGTAGACGGTTGGGAAAAACCATTTAAATGCCAAACCTTACATTCTGCTTTAGAAGGTATTCCTAATTCAATCGAATGGACTGCAGAAGGTGCTTCAAAAGCTTTCTCAAGCTAAGAAAACTATCTTTGTCCAGGTGAACGATATAATAAAAAGCCAGTGCTGTTTTATAGCACTGGCTTTTTAATTTAGTGTATTAAATTAAAAAATTACATGTTAGTGATTATAGGATTTGAGTGGTTTATCCACCAAATCCGATCCTGTGAAAGGAATTGATCGAAGGAAGCGCAAACTTGTTTTGCGCTATATAAAATGAATAATAAATATCTTTTTTTTCTTATGTCCTTTGTAGTTATCCTGCTTGGCAGTTATATTTTCCTGCCTTTAGTAAACAGATCCCTGGGATTCCCGTCAATTGATAATATTACTGAATACGAGCCAATCAGCTCTATAGAGCTTTATGACTACAGAGACAGTTTCGTTGGCTTTTTACAGGGACATGAAGACAGGCAGGTTGTCCCTTTAAGTGAAATCTCAACTTTGTTAAAAAGAGCTGTCCTTGCAATTGAAGATAAAAATTTTTATGAGCATATTGGTGTAGATCCTCCTGCAATAGTAAGAGCATTTTTTGTAAATCTTCAGGCCGGAAGAGTGGTTGAAGGTGGCAGTACCCTTACCCAGCAGCTTATAAAAAATCTTTTAATTCCGGAAAAAGAAAGAGGAAGAACGCTCGGGCGAAAGTTTAAAGAACTTTTGCTGGCTTTGGAAATGGAAAGAAAATTAAACAAAGATAAAATTCTTGAATTATATTTAAATCAGGTTTTCTGGGGAAACCGTGCTTACGGAGCACAGCGGGCTGCACAGAGATATTTTAATAAAAAAGCTTCTGAGTTAACTTTAGAAGAGGCAGCATATCTGGCTGGATTACTTAAAGCTCCCAGTGCTTTTTCTATGAACAGAAGGGCAGGTGAAGAAAGAAAAAAACTTGTTCTTCAGAAAATGCTTGAATTTGGTTACATAACACAAAAGCAGTACAAAACAGCCATCAGTAAAAAGCTAATCTTTTCTTCTTCACCGGGGCAATTTGAACTTTATCCTTATTACTTTTCATATGTTCTGGAAGAATTAAAAAACAGATTTGATATAGAACAGCTAAGAGAAAAAGGATATAAGGTTTTTACAAGCCTTGATCCTGATGCTCAGGACAAAGCAGAGAAAGTTTTAAATGAAGAAATAAAAAATGCTCCAGGTGGAATAACCCAGTATGCACTTGTTGCAATTGATGTAAAAACTTCACAGATAAGAGCGCTTGTTGGCGGTGTAGGTGATTTCTGGAAGAATCAATGGAACAGGGCTACAAACCCGCATACCATTGGCTCTGCATTTAAGCCGTTTACCTACTTAACAGCATTTGAACAGGGGATAATCGATCCTGAAACAACAATCAAAGATTCAAAATTTGAAATCATAGATGGAACCGGTATGATGTGGGCTCCAAAAAACTTTGACGGGAAATTCTGGGGCACTATTACAGTCAGAGATGCTTTAACATTTTCAAGAAATTTACCTGCAGTAAAAGTAGCTTATAAGGTTGGGATTGAAAAAGTTATAGAAACAGCTAAAGCATGCGGGATTGAAACAGAACTTGAACCACATCTTTCGCTTGCCCTGGGAAGTGCTGCAATTACTCCTCTTGAGGCGGCCAGCAGTTATGCTACGTTTGCAAGGGGCGGAATTTATATGAAACCGATACTTATAAGGAGAATTGAAGATCCAAAAAAAAGAATTATTGAAAAGAATATTCCTGTCCCGCAGAGAGTTACATCTGCATATGCTACCGGGACTCTGGTTAGTGTGCTGGAGGATGTGGTAAAAAGAGGAACAGGAGCGCTGGCAAGACTTAACGACAGGCCAACAGCAGGTAAAACCGGTACATCAGATAAATCAAGGGATGTATGGTTTATTGGTTTTACTCCTGATCTTTCGCTTGCAATCTGGGGAGGCAATGATCATAATCAGGCCATAAACAGTAAATGGGTAACAGGTGGCGCAATTGTTGCAAGGGTATGGAAAAGATTTTGTGAGGCATATTATGAAGATAAAGATATTCCTGCAGGGACGTTCCCCGATGAAATAAATATGAAAATTGTTCTTGTAGATCCGCTGACCGGACTTTTAGCTACATCATACACTTCAAATCCTGTGAAGAAATTGTTTGTACCCGGTACTGAACCTAAGGAGTATGCTCCCATTCCGCCCGGTGCTGCAAAATTCAGTCCGTTAGTAAGATTTCTGTACGGACCGTTTTTAAATAAGAACAGGTTTTTAGAAAAAGAGTTTGATCCGGAAGATGATAAAAAAGAAATTGCTGATCAAAATAAAACTGAGATAAATAATGATTTGGAAGAGCATGATAAAGAAGATAACGGGGAAGAGAAAAATGATACTCAGGAAACAGAACAAAAAAGACATGAAAGTAAAGCAGAAAGAAGAAGAAAGCATGATCCAAGGCTTTTGAGAATGATACCGGAAGAAGGCTCACAAAACGAAAATGCTGATGAAGAGAGCAGCAACGGGCCTTAAAATCACATGATTAAAAATAAGAAAGAAAATAATTTTACAAGCTGTGAATTAGTGTCTGGAAAAAATCCGGTTCTTGAAGTGATTAAAAATTCTACTCTTCAGGTTAATAAAATATGGCTGAGCGAAAATCTCAGAGATCAGAATATAAAACAAAGAATTACCTCTTATGCCAAAGAAAAAAAAATCCCATTTTACACAGTTCCTGAACAAAAAATCTCTTCTTTGGCAAAAAATCATAATCACCAGGGAATGGTTTTAAGCATATCTCCAGTTAAATATTTACCGGTTAAAGAGATTGTTGAAAAATCCAAAATCATTCTGGTAGCTCATGAAATAGAAGATCCTCATAACATAGGAGCCATGATTAGAACATTTGTAGCCGGAGGAGGAAACGGAGTAATTTTAAGTGGAAGAAAAAGCGCCGGTATTAACTCAACTACCATAAAAACCAGTGCAGGAGCTTTATTTCATGCTAATTTTGCAAGGGTAGCGAATTGTGTAAATGTAATAAATGAGTTGAAAAAAAATAATTTCTGGATAGTTGGCACAGACAGTTCAGCAGCTTCCAAATCCATCTATGATATCGATTTTCCGGAACAAGTAGCCATTATTGTAGGGAATGAGCATGAAGGGCTTGGAAAACTTATAAAAAAAAATTGCGATTTTCTGGCAAGAATTCCTGTTAGTGATAAAGTAGATTCGTTAAATGTATCAGTGGCATTTGGGATTGTGTTGTTTGAAATATTAAGGCGAAGGATATCCTAATTCCTTCATTACAGGCTCAATCTGCGGATAAATTTTTTCTATTAAAGCTGCATTCTTTTTCCATTTTTCTTTTTGTGGCCTGCTGACATAATTCACATCTGGTGGCTTATATGATATGTTTCTTAGCTGACCGGAAAACGGAATTTCAATAAAATCACATAATTCTTTTATTACTGAATATGTGTTATTAGAGAGGTCTTCATAGCTTATGGTATATTTTCTTTTCTCTTCAATTTCTTTTAATCCTTCTATAGCAGCCTTATTGGAGCTTATCCATTGAAATGCACAGACCTTTTCTAAAGACTTATTTGTATGGTTTTCCCAGCCGGGCGGCATAACAAAATTCCAGTCTTTTCCATCATATCCTTTTATGTTTAATTTGACAGCCGGGTCTTTCATCCTTATATATTTTCCGTTTAATTTCCAGCCTTCGATTAAAGAATGAATATTTGACCTGCCGTCACGCTTTAAAAAGATAAACTTACAGTCCCTAAATAATTTATTTATAAAAGAAATCCGGAAACAATTTTTTGGTGTTTTTTCAACAAGCCTGTATTCTTTTATCAATAGATTTTTATATAAAAGATTTGCTTCTGTAATGAGCATGGATAAAGGTCTGAGTAAGCTGTTTTTCGAAAGGCATTCTCTTAAAAAATATCCAGTATAATAATTATTAAAGGAGTACTTATGAAACTCTTTTAATAAGAAGCCTTTTGATTCTTCACTTAGATCTTCACCGGTTAATACTTCATTCTTAAATTCTTTACCGGTAAATCTGTAAAAGTTTTCCCAGATATCATTGCTCTCCCTGTATAAGGACCAGAGGTGTTTACTTGTGCTTAATATAGTAAATAAAAGACTTGTTCCTGAGCGCGGGCAGCCTATTATAATTACCGGTTTTTTGATCATCAGGTCTTTTCTCATAAAATAACTTTCCATAACCAGACTTTAACATATCAAATTGCCCGTTATAGTAACAATTCCCTGTCAAATTATTATATTTGAGCCCTTTTTATTATATATGGAAAATGAATTACCAATACAAAGTGAACAAATAAAAATCAACTCATTTGAACTTTTATCAAATTTTGTTTCAGAATGCAAAAGAATCGTCAGGGATGATAATGACTATCCTACAGCTCTTTGTTCAGCAGATATTTTAACTGCTGTTTATTACTACAGATTATATCCTGATGTTGAATATTTCCTTGAAAATATTTTTAAGCTGAAACAAAATTATTTCCAGATGCAATGGGTAAGATCAATCTGGTCCAGGTTCGGCAAAATGACTGATGCTGAGCTTAGTGAAATTGTTATAAATCAAATCACATTAGTTGCCAAGTTAACAGAAGAACAATAATATAGGGATGTGAAACAAAATCCTCTTTCCAGAAAACTAACTTTTGGAATTTTTTACTTATTATCAGGTGCAGTTACTACAGTTGCCTTAAACGTAGTGCTTGTAGGTTTTATTGCCAGAACGCTCGGAGTGGAAAACTTTGGACTTTATTCCACAATTATTTCTTTTGTGGGTTTGTTTCAGTTTTTAAGTGATTTTGGACTAAACAGGACACTTTTAAAATTTGGTTCTACAAATATAACTAATGCTCAGTTTAGTTTTGGAAATGCCTTATTTTTAAAGACTATTCTTGTTATTCCTACTTTTGTTCTGGTTACTTTTTTTGGCTATCTGGCAGGGTATAGAAATAACGAAATTTTAATTTTCGAATTGTTTACACTTACTATGGTGCTGGAAAGCTATGGGACAGTCTTTAGCAGTATAAGAAGAATCCTGGGTGATTTTAAACTTGTCTCTTTTTTTAGAGTACTTAAAGCAATAATTAATCTTTTAATAGTAATCGCTGCTCTTTCAGTTAATAATTCGGTTTTATATCTTGCATTTGCAAGTGTGCTTTTGAACGTGATTATTTTTTTTATTTCTTTAATAAACTCAATCTTACTTTTAAGACCAAAATTAAAATTGGAGTTTATGAAAGATTTCTTTAAGGATTCCACAATATTCAGCTTTAGTGATTTTTTTGTAGGAATTTATGCAAAAATCAGTACTGTATTGCTTTCATTTTTTTCCAGTTTACATTCTGTCGGAATTTTTAGTGCTGCAATAAAATTTACAAATGTTGCAAATTTATTTCCTAACCAGGTCAGATTTGCTCTTTTGCCTACTATCTATAGAATTCTGGAAAATGACAAGATGAAAGAGTCAAAAGATCAAAAAAGAGTTTTTAAAATTATATTTAAGTATATGGTAATTTTTGCTACACCGTTTGTGATTTCCATCTTTCTTTTTTCTGATTCTATTATCCGCTTAATATTTGGAATAAAGTATGATTTATCTATTCCTCTTGTAAACTTATTCAGCTTATTTATTTATTTCAGATTTATTCAGGCGCCATTTAATTTATTCTATATTGCAATGAACAAGCATAAAAATATGGTTGTTTTTCAGGCTGTAACCAGTATGGTAAATTTGATTTTAAACCTGATACTGATACCGAAATACTCTGCTTTTGGAGCCAGCATAGCCACAGTAGTCAGCGAAGGGCTGCTTCTTATAATTATAGTTACTTCAGGGACAAAGTATCTGGTGTGGAATTTAAAAGATATTTTTTTAGTAATGCATAAGCCGTTAACTGCAGGACTGATAAGTCTTGTTTTTATTTATGGCTTGTTAATTAACAAAGTAAATTTGTTTTTTCAAATGTTTTTTCTTTTGTTGGCTTATTTCCTGTTTTTATTTGCAATAAAAACATTTAATAAAGATGATAAGGAGTTATTTGTTAAAATCTTTAACAAAAAACTTTAAATGTTATGATAATTACCTATGTTAACTGATACAGAAACTAAAAAACCTGTACGTCTTCCGGAATGGCTTAGAAAAGATGTTTTATTAAATGACAAATCAAGAAAAATCCATTCACTTGTTCGGGAATTTAACTTAAATACTGTTTGTCAGAGTGCAAGATGTCCAAATAAAAATGAGTGTTTTTCCGGCGGTACTGCTACATTTATGATTAACGGAAGTATGTGTACAAGAGGTTGTACTTTTTGCAGTGTATTAAAAGGGAAACCGCATGATCTGCCGGATGAAAATGAACCTGAAAATATTACACATGCCATAAAGATTCTTGGATTAAATCATGTCGTTATTACTTCAGTAAACAGAGATGAGCTTTCTGATCAGGGTTCTAAGCAGTTTGCAAAAACAATTAACATGCTAAGAAAAGAAATCCCGGATGTAACAATAGAAGTTTTAACTCCGGATTTCAGAGGAGATCGAAAGTGCATTAAGACTGTAACCGATGCCTGTCCGGATATTTATAACCATAATTTGGAAACAGTTCCGCGGCTATATAAAGAAGTCAGACCAGGAGCTGTTTATAAGAGATCACTTGAACTTATTAAATTAGTCAAAGAGTTAAATTCTAAAATTGCTACAAAGTCAGGACTTATGCTCGGTCTGGGTGAAGAATTAAATGAAATTGTTCAGGTAATGCAGGATTTATTTTTATATAAATGTGATTATCTGACACTTGGCCAGTATATGCAGCCAACCCGTAAAAGTCTCCCTGTCTATAGATATCTTTTGCCTGAAGAATTTGAAAACCTTAAAGAAACCGGACTGGAAATTGGATTTAAAAAAGTCTTTAGCGGGCCACTTGTCAGAAGCTCTTATCATGCCGGGGAGTTTTACAGAGCATGAAACCTGGAACTATTATACTGATTCTGATAGTTTCTTTTTGTAGTCTTGGGATTTCTGTGAGCAAAAATACGCTAGGTCATGAGCCTAAGGAAGAAACAACAATTAATGACGAACCACACACAAAGGAAACTTATTGTTTAGCAAAGGTGATAAGGATTATTTCAGATATTACAGAAGAGCTGCCCGGTGGTAACAAACAAAGAAGCCAGCAATTACTTTTAAAAATTCTCTCAGGTGAAGATAAAGGAAAAAAACGATCAGCAGCAAATATAATTCCTGATAATCCTGCTTTTGCAATTGTCGGTCAGCCGGGTAAAAAATATCTTGTGACTAAGATAGAAAACCTTGATACAGGAAATGAAGATTATTTTGTGATTGATTATAACCGCGATTATTTAATCTGGATTTTGAGCGGATTATTTTTAATTACTTTGATAATTGTCGGAGGTTATAAAGGCACAAGAGCGATTATTTCTTTAATGGTTACTATTTTTCTTATTTCTTTTGTATTGATTCCTTCTATCGAAAGAGGAATTAATCCGCTTTTTTCTGCAGTTGTTGTTTCAGTCCTTGCTACCGCACTGACCATGCTGCTTGTAGCTGGTGCAAACATAAAATCTTTAGCCAGCACTCTTGGAACCGGAATAGGTGTAACTATAAGCGGACTTATTGCTACTCTTGTAATTAAAATTGCTCCCCTGTCAGGACTGGCTACTACTGAAGCCATGATTTTGTGGGGTAATCAGCTTTATCAGATTAATTTTAAGGGTTTGCTTGCAGCAGGAATGATCGTCTCATGTCTGGGCGCTGTAATGGATGTAGCAATTTCAGTGGCCAGCTCTATGCAGGAAGTAAAAATCGCAAATCCGCATTATTCTCTCGGCAATCTTTTTAAATCCGGGATGAATGTAGGAAAAGATATTATGGGAACCATGACAAACACTCTGGTCCTGGCTTATACAGGAATGGCGCTTCCACTGCTTCTTTTAATCAGTCATGAACAAAACCCGGCAAAGTTTTTAAATCTGGAGCTTGTAGTGTCTGAAATTACAGCAGCTATTGCAGGAAGTATCGGATTAATTATTGCGATTCCGGCAACTGCACTGATAATGAGCTATCTGGTAAATAAAAATAAAACATAAATGGACATCTTAAACTACAAAGAACCCATAACAAAAATCTACTTTGTCCGCCATGGAGAGACAAAAGCAAACAAAGAAAGACTTTTATTCGGGCAGTTAGACTGGGATCTGAATAAAGAAGGAATAAAACAATCCGGGAGAGCAGCTTCTAAACTCTCTAAAATAAAAGCACATTATATAATTTCAAGCCCTCTGAAAAGAGCTGTTCATACTGCAAAATGTATTTCAAAGAAGCAAAAGATAAAAAAGATTATTATAGAAAAAGATCTTATGGAAAAGTCAGAAGGCTTGTGGGAAGGAAAAAGTTACTGGCAGATAAAAAAAGAAGATTTAAAGGTTTATAAGCAGTGGCTAAAAGATCCATTTAGAAATAAACCTCCAAAAGGTGAGTCAGTTTTAGATTTGAATAAAAGAGTAATAAAATTTTACAAAAGAGTTTTAAAAAAATATAACGGCAAAAATATTATAGTAGTCTGTCATTCGGGGCCGATAAGACTTTTTGTTTTATATTTATTAAAAGCAAACATTAATAAGTTCTGGCATTTAAAGACAGAGCACTGCTCTATTACCGAGATTCACCTTAGTAAAAAACATGCAATGGTATGGAGCATAAACAGGGTTTAGTTCAGGAGACTGTCGCATATATATGGAATTATGCCGGATTTTAAAGATAAATTTAACACTCTTTTATACAGTAACTATAATATATCAAACTAAAGTAACATAAATTAGCAGTACTGGTTACAGAGAAAAGTTGAGGTAAAAAACATGAAGGAAACCATTAAAGTTGTAATCCTGATTACAGTATTTATTCTTTTTACAAGTATGGCCGTTTCTGCACTGAATGAAAAAGATGCTGATTCTGCAATTGAAAATTTTTACATACTTAAGAATATTCAGGCGGAACTTGGTACTTCACATGACACGAAAAGCATATCAAGAACCATTAACTCTGCTTTGAGCAAACTCCAAAATGCAATTTCTCTTTCCGGACCTGCATGCCAGGCCAGAGTAAATAATAGCCTTTCAAAATTAGATAAAATTACAGCTAAACTTTCAGGCAGGACGGACCTTGCAGATGCAGTTAATGAAATTAAAGAAACAATTTTACAGGATAAAGATGGCAATGGAACAGTTGATGTTTGTGACAATGATCCTGACGGTGACGGGATAGTAGGAAAAAAAGATAACTGTCCTCTTACAAAAAATCCTGATCAATCCGACTCAGATAAAAATAATACAGGTGATGCTTGTGATTTGGTTTATTGTTGTGAAGACAGCAGCTTAACTGTGTCACTTAAAAAATGTGACAGAACAACAATAAACGGTTGCAGGGGAAAAGGTGTTATAGTGGGTGGTATTCCGTCTCATCGTGCCAGTAGAAGTGCAAAGAACAGAACAAGCATACTGAGAAACAGCATTGACTTTGGGGGATTGTCAATGGTTACTATTAACACTGGATTTTTTCCGTTTGAAAATTCGCAAAATGTTTTAAACACATTTAATACACAACAATGCAGAAATATAGATCTTACTTTTACTCCGCCGATTGGTTTTTCCGGCGGTATCCTGGAAGTTGGTCCTGCAGCAAACAGCTCTGAAACAGGACCTCGTACTACAATTCAGATTAACGGAGACATGAGTTCTACAGTCACATTAAACAATTTTCCTACTGTTGATCCTTCTACCAGACAGCCTTTTAACCCGTCAATGGGTGATGTGATTGGTCTTTCAATCTTTACAGACTCACAAGTGTTTATTGGTTCTTCATTTAATATTTTTTCAGATATTGGCAAGAGTTGTCCTGGCTCCGGCTCTTCAAGTGGAGCAGTAAATACCTCAAGTAGTGGTTCAGTAGTGGTGGTTACTACATCTAGTAGTGGTGGTACAAGCAGTAGCGGAGATTTTATAACTATGCTTCAGGGTGATCTTAGTATGAGTACTGTACCTGATCCTACCGGTACAAGATACATGGCAGGAACATATGACTGTGATGACTTTGCAAATGATCTTGAACGAGAACTGGATATGGCCGGATATGATTCAACATTTACTCTTATATGGAGAGACAATGGCATGACTGGTCATGCTGTAACAGATGTTCATACTGCAGATGGTGGAACCATTTTTGTAGAACCTCAGGATGGAATGATCATTAATCTTGATGAAAATATGGATGGCATGGTGGGCTTCCGGGACAATATGCACAGTGAAGCCATAGCTCCTACAGAGGGAGGAGCAGAAATAGAAGTTTATATGGATCAGGATAGCGCTGTAATGGCTGGTGTAACTCTTGATTAGGAAATAAATTTATTTCTAAAAAATCCTTGACAGCTCGATTACAAAACCATTATTACCGTTAGCTCTGTTATTTGATATCTGATAGCCGGCCCACAGGGTAGTATTCTTTGGGCAGAGATAGTAAAATCCCGGGGTTAAAAACCCATATGCATGTTTTCCTGAATACCAATCCATAATTATTCCAAATCTTTTTGTAATCGGCTGCTCAATACCTGCAATAAAAGAAACAAAATCTCTTCCAAAAAGCAGTGTGGTTCCAACAAATACTCCGGAAGTAATTCTTGTGTTAATTTTAGGCAGTCTTGTGCTTATATGTGAGTATGTATATCCTCCAACTCCATCACCTCGTAAGGAAATTGGAATTAAATTTCCAAATGTAAGTTTCGTTTCTGATTTTTCATGTATTGGGATTGAGGTTTTAAATCCTATTCCTAAAACTTCATTTCTAATTTTTTTTGTACCTACACCAAATAAAGTTATGTCAAGTTCAGTGTGTTTCCCGATTCCATACGCACTGTAATTTGTAAAAAGTCCAAAATCACCAGAGAATTGGCTCTCATGCTGAAGAAATATCTGCCCTTTGTCTAAGACATCTGCTGAAGGTACATTAAAAATAGTTTGTTGAGCAAGAACTTTGCTTTGTATTAATAAAACATAAATTACTGCTATGAGAACCAGTAGTGATATAGTTATAATACTTTTTCTGGGCATTCAAAAGTATTGAGTGTAGATTTGTTAGATTTGTTTCCGTTGGCAGTATATTTGTTGTTACTGGATTATACGTAAGGAGCGAATGCTATGTCTAAATCATTTCCAAGTCGTCGTTCATGGGCAGAACCATGGAAAGTAAAAGTAGTCGAGCCGCTAAAGATGACTACACATACCGATCGTGAACGTGCAATTTCTGAAGCTGGTTTTAATACCTTTCTTTTGCGTTCAGAAGATGTTTACATTGATCTCCTTACTGATAGTGGTACCAGTGCAATGAGTGACTGGCAGTGGGCTGGCATGATGATGGGTGATGAAGCTTATGCCGGAAGCAAAAATTTTTATCACCTTGAAGAAACAATTCAAAAATATTATGGTTACAAATATATTGTTCCTACACACCAGGGGCGTGGTGCAGAACATATTTTATCAAAAATATTGATTAAATCAGGCGATATTATTCCTGGTAATATGTACTTTACAACTACACGATTACACCAGGAGCTGGCAGGTGGTACCTTCGCAGATATTATTATTCCGGAAGCACATGATCCAAATAATGAATATCCGTTTAAAGGTAATGTGAATTTAGAAACATTAGAGAAATTAATTCACAAGGCTGGCAAAGAGCATATTCCGTATATTAGTCTTGCAGCCACAGTAAATATGGCAGGAGGTCAGCCAATTTCAATGGCAAACATTAGAGCTGTACGGGAGCTGGCAAATAAGCATGATATTAAAATTATTCTGGATGCTACACGTGCTATAGAAAATGCTTATTTTATTCATGAGCGTGAAGATGGATATCATGATAAATCCATTGCTGATATTTTAAAAGAACTCTGTTCTTATACTGATGGCTGCACAATGAGCGGGAAGAAAGATGCTCTTGTAAATATTGGTGGCTGGCTGGCATTAAATGATTTTAATCTTTATGAAGAAGCACGTAACCTTGTAGTTGTCTATGAAGGCTTGCACACATATGGCGGGATGGCAGGCCGTGATATGGAAGCAATGGCACGAGGAATTATAGAATCTGTACAGGACGATCACATTCGTGCCCGGGTTGGGCAGGTTGAATATCTGGGACAAAAGCTAATTACCAGCGGTATACCGGTGGTCTGTCCTATTGGTGGACATGCAGTTTACCTAAATGCAAAAGCGTTTTATCCACACATTCCTCAGGACGAATTCCCTGCACAAACTTTAGCTTGCGAGCTTTATATGGACTCAGGCGTACGTGCTATGGAACGTGGTATTGTCTCAGCAGGAAGAGATAAAAAAACAGGCAAACACTATTATCCCAGTCTTGAACTTGTACGCCTTACTATTCCGCGCCGTGTTTACACTCAGGCACATATGGATGTTACCAGCGAATCAGTTATAGCTGTATATAACAAACGTGATAAAGCACGTGGCTTAAAAATGGTGTATGAACCAAAATATTTGCGCTTCTTTCAGGCAAGGTTTAAACAGTTGTAATTATTGACCCTCCGAAAGATGGATCCATAATCACTCCTAAGGCTGGAGATTCAATATTTTTTAAAGGGTATTGTTATCTTGGGAGGTAAAAGGAATGCTCACAAAAACAAAACAATTTACCGTAAGAGAGCTTATGCAACGGAATGTTTTTACAATCTACCCAAATCAAACTATTTTCTCTGTGTCTGTTTTAATGGCCAGTAAAGGTATTGGCGGAGTACCTGTAGTGAAAGAAGACGGAACATTTGTAGGAATTATTACAGACAGGGATATAGTTACCAGGTGTAATGCTCTTGGGAAAGATCCAAATAAGACCAAGGTCTTTGAATGTTTGACTAGTAATCCTACACGGACAGTTCCAAGTCATTTGATTGCAGATGCGGTAAAGTTAATGGCTGATTTTGGTACCAGGCGATTACCGGTAGTAGAAAATGACAAACTTGTAGGGATAATTTCAATAGCAGATATTGCAAAAGCCTGTGCTTTTTGTCCAAACGAAAAGCATCCATACGATACCTGCATCTTAATAGATATGGCTAAAGAATTACAAAAATCCTCGCATCTGGAACCTGGCTGTGTAAGTTGTTGTTTGTAAAAGAGAGAGCTTTTAAGTTTCTGATTCATATATTTGAACAAACTTATACAGCCAGTCACTGACTTCTACCAGCGATCTCCAGTCTGCTTTCTCGGTTACAGTGTGTAAATCCTCTAAGTTTGGACCGACAAGTGCTGAAATAAATTCTTCTGCATAGGCATTTCTTTTAGGAACCAGATGATTAGCCTGACATGCGCCATGTGAAGGTATTATTTTTACTGAGCTATGCCCTGCTTCGCCGGCAGCCTGCTTCAGTAATTTTACAAGTAAATTATCAGTACTGCCCTGCCATGGGGGAAATTGTTCATCTGTTTTAATTGTAATTTTCAGATTTTTTTCTATACATTTATATTTTTCCTCAGTGCGTTTAACTTCCTGTTTAATCCTTCCAAGTTCATTATCCTGCTCTTCTCTGGTTAAACTTCTAAGTGAAAGATATATATGCCCTTTTGTTGAGAAGGCATTATTTGGAGTTCTTTTAATCTCATACTCATAAATGTTCTTTGAAATTAATGGCTGGTGAATTTCCGGATTCCACTTAACTACTCCATTCCCTAATACAGATCCCAGTTCTGTTAAAATATCCGAAGCACTTATAAAATCATCCCGGTTATCTATACCTGAGTGGCCACCTCTAAGTCCGTTTATATCAATCTTAATATCAACAAAACTTGCACATCCGGTAGTTATTTGAAATGCCTCATCACCGTCTATTACAATTACATATTTTGCTTTAAATTGACTTGTATCCAAAGCAATTAAAGATGCACTATCCTCTTCTTCATCCGGAGCAAGTACAATTTCAAAAGGAACATGAGCCTTTTCTTCCGATATAAAACGTCTAACAATGTCCCACATAATAGCAACCTGTGCTTTATCATCTGCACCTAAAGTAGTAGTACCGTCAGTTGCAATATATTCTTTTATATCTTCTTTTATAGAGTGATTAATTAGTACAGGATAAATTTGCTTTGTCGGCTCATCGAGATCTGCCGGAACTATATCCAGGTGACCCATGAACATGAGCGGCTGTCTGTCTTCGCATCCTTTTGAACCGGGCACTTTTATAATTAATGAACCGTATTTATCAACATAGCTGGTAATTCCCGGATGTAACTCTTCAAAAAGTTTTGCAGTTACCTGTCGAACAAGTTCCATATTTTCTTTCATCTCTGGTTCTTTTGGATGACCAGGTCTTACAGTAGGAGTAGGAATAACTGCAAGTTTTAAAAATGTGTCAACAACAGGATTTTTATTAGCAATCTGGATTAGTCTTTCAGCAGGTAATTCATTTGGAATCTTTCTTCTGTTTTGAGAAAGTAAAATCGGTGTATGGTTAATATTAATCAAAGCTACAGGAAGCATACGAAGATCGAATCATGACAACTGGTAAAAAATCAGAAAACGTTCTGTAAAATTTTTCATACGAGAAAAATCTTTTTAATTTATTTTTTTTCATGTTGACAGTTTTATAATGAGTCCACCAGGACAAATTGAGAACTTAAAACAGGCATGCACTATTCATGTTAAAGGTTGTTCGTTCACAATTCAACAAACCACAACAAGCCTTACACCAGAAACCTGCTTGTGAAGCTAAGCCGGTCAATGAAGAAGCTCGCACACAAATTATTCAATATCCGAATTTAATTCCGGAAAATCTGGATTTTAAAATCAAGTTAGCTGATTTTAAAAGACTTGTAAATGAGTTTCAAACAGTAATCAATATAAGCTCGATTTTAGAATGGGACTCAGCAGTAATTCTGCCGGAACGTGCTACGGATAACCGGGCAGGAGAGATGTCATGCCAGGCAAAGCTTGCCCATGAAATTTTAACTTCAAAAGAAATGGGAAACTTAATCAGCTATCTGAAAGAAGAAACAAACTTTACCAGACTGGATAAGCACGAACAGGCATTGCTGCGGGAAATGAAAAATCAATATAACAGAGGGAAAAATATTCCCGGTATACTTTTACAGGAACTGGCTTCTACAATAGTCCAGGCACAGGAAGCCTGGTCGAGAACAGCTACAGCAAAGGATTTTTCTGTATTTATTCCGTCACTTGAAAAGATAATTTTCCTTAAGCGTAAAATCGCAGAATATATAAAATATGAAAAATCACCATATGATGCATTACTGGAAGCTTATGAACCGGGAATGACTGCAGAAAAACTGGATAAACTGTTTGAAGAACTTAAAGGGGAATTAATCCCGATAGTAAAAAAAATTAACAGCTTGCCTAAAAAAACCGACACTACATTCCTAAATAAAGACTATGATACAGAAAAACAGATAGAGCTGGGAAAAAGTCTTCTTAAACATATACAATTTGATTTTTCAAGAGGGTGCCTGGATGAAGGTAATACTTCATTTAGCTTAGGTATCGGACCGAACAATGTAAGGTTAGTCAGTGTTATTTTTAAAAACAATATTTTTTATACAATGGCTACTCTTCTTCATGAAGGGTTTCACGGGCTTTATGATCAGGGATTTGATCCTGCTTTAGCTACTACACCTTTATTTGATGCTCCTTCTACAGGTATGCATGAAGCAATGGCCAGGTTAGGTGAAATTTTTATCGGGAAAGGGCTTCCATTCTGTAACTTCTTTCTTCCAAAATTAAAAGATACTTTTCCTGAACAGCTTCAAAATATTTCTCCGGAGCAATACTATAAAGCAATAAACGATGTACAACCCTCCTATGTCTGGAGCGAGTCTGATGAAGCAGCATGTAATTTGCACATATGTATTCTTTTTGAAATTGAAAGGAATTTAATAGAAGGTAAGCTAACTGCTAAAGAAGTGCATGATTTTTGGAGTAAAAAACTGGAGGAATATTGTGGAATAACACCACCCAATGATGAAATATGCAGCCACTGGTCAAGCGGTGACATTGGTTATTTCCCGGCTTATACATTAGGAAATTTATACGCTGCACAAATATACAATACAATGAAAAAAGAAATACCTGATCTTGAAGAACAAATTGCAAATGGAAATATAGCTACTTCCGTAGAGTGGTTAAAAGAAAAAATCTTTAAATACGGTAAGACAGAGAGTCCGTCAGAAATCATGACAAGAGTTACAGGAGAACAACTCAACCCCGGATATTACCTGAATTACATTAAAGACAAATACAGTAAAATATATGGGATTGAACTTTGATAAAACATGTCTGAAGCGCTAAAAAATAATAAATCCTATATGGCAGAAATCGGATTACTTTATGCCAGTGCAATCTGGGGTACGACATTTTTTATGGTCAAGAACAGTTTGCAATACATTGATCCGGTGACACTGTGCAGTTATAGATTTTTACTGGCTGCACTGATATTGATGTTTTTTTTAATTTATAATCGGCTGAAATTATTTTCCGATTTAAAAGAAGGATTAATTCTGGGATTTTTTCTATGGCTGATTTACATATCCCAGACAATAGGTCTGGTTTTTACCACTGCTTCAAATGCTGCATTTATAACAGGTTTATTTATTGTTTTTATCCCGATTTTTTTATTTATTTTTTTCAAAAAGAAACCTGCTCTTAAAAGCCTCTTTGCAATAACAGTTGCTCTGTGTGGTTTAAGCTTTTTAACCGGTGGTTTAATTCATGCAAATAAGGGAGACGTAATAACCTTAATTACAGCATTTGCTTATGCATTGCATGTATTGTTTGCTGATAAATATGTAAAAAATAATATTAATCCTTACACACTTTGCTTTCAACAGTTTTTATTTGTTTCATTACTGAGTTTTCTTACTGCATTTTTTTTTAAGTTACCATTTTCAGTTACTAAGATAAGTGTTATATGGACAATTTTGTTCTTAACAATTTTTCCTACCCTTACTGCATTTGTTATCCAGCTGGTTGCTCAAAAAAATACAACTCCGGTAAAAGTATCATTAATTTTTGCTTTAGAACCTGTGTTTGGAGCAATCTTTGCCTGGACACTTGGAGGAGAAATTTTTGTTACTACAAAAGCAATAGGTGGATTACTGGTTTTTTTATCGTTGATAGTGTATCAGACTAATTTTATCCCAAATTTTAGTGGATTGATATTATCCGCCTTCTCTGGTACGCTGCTTCGCATGCGGACTGGGCGGTAAGTTTAAAACTTCATTTGAATAATAATCTGCAAGATGTTCTACAATATCTCTTACAGATATAAAACCAACAGGATGGTTTCCTTCATCGACCAAAGGAATATGTCTGTATCCGCCTGCTGCCATACGATTTAAAGCATAGACAATCGGATCATCCAGATAAAGCGCATCAGGATTTTTTGTCATATATTCACTGACTGTTTCTTTCGAATAATCATGTCCTTTATTAACAAGTTTTCTGATTACATCTCTCTCAGTAAAAATCCCGATTAACTTATTAGTATCTTTTTCAACGACTAAAACACATCCGACATCTTTTTCAATAAAATAATTTATAGCATCAGCTACTTTTGTATCCGGAAAAACAATAACAGGATCCCTGTATAATATTTTTTCAATTGGCTCATGAATCGATAACGCAAACTCAAGATTTGGTTTACTGGAACTGTCCCGCTCTTCAATTATTCTTTGTTCTTCTTCAATTTCTTCCGGCATATCTCCCCCTGTTGAATCTATTTTATATCGTCAATTTGAAATCAAACCATATACACCAAATGGTTGATCTTTTAATGACCTGTTATAAATTTACAATTAATGTTCAAAAAAAAACACTATGGATAATAAGTACCATGACTTAACCCCGGGTATTTTACAATGCAGGGAATAATACCTCTTGGCATATCTTAAAAAAACTTATTTTTTATTGCAATTAATTTCCTAAAATGAAAAAAATAAATATATTGAAGTT
>Ga0156089_121_pt1 | contig 36581 bp, 41 predicted proteins | sample RifCSPlowO2_02_FD_107742 | JGI IMG/M metagenome (GOLD analysis project Ga0156089, IMG submission 107742) | Candidatus Melainabacteria bacterium RIFCSPLOWO2_02_FULL_35_15
AAACGCTCCTACACGATTAATCCAAATAAAATTTTGTCACTATTTTATGCTGCATATGAGCATATTCTATAGCTTCTTTGAGTGTATTACTGTCGTGATATAAAAAACATATTAATTGATGTGCCATTTCAATTATTTCTCTGTTACATATTCTGCTTGCATCTGCAAGGGTCATATTTTGTCTTTCAGGATGTTCCTGTACACCTTTAATTCCAATTAATGCATTTTGAACTTCTGTAGGCTGTTGTCCTATTGTCTGGGGAAGAATTACTTCAAGTTTGTTTTGATCTGCACGACAGGAGCCTTTTATTACTGCAGAGTTAACACCGCTGGCTCCACCACTTGTTATAATAATGTTTCCGCTTACTACCAGTGCATAAGAGAGGATTTCAACAAGCTGCTGATGCATAAGTGATAAGTTCCTGGTTCCGATTATTGCAATTTTTCTGGTGCCTATGTTCTGTATTAATTTCAACTCTTCAACTAAAGTATCTATAGTAGGCATTGTTAATTGCCCGGCACCCCCACTCTTTTTTTCTGAACTGTAAATCTTCTTATCTCCTTATTTCAAAAAAATGACTCAAAAATTTTATTCGAATAATTTGCTCTCCAATGATACCATCACCTCAGGTTTGAATGAAAGTCAGATTCATTCAGTTACTCATGGTGACGGGCCGCTTCTTATTATTGCAGGCGCCGGCTCAGGTAAAACAAGGGTTTTAACACATAGAATTGCATACCTGATTTCTAATGGTTATATGCCAGAAAGTATTCTAGCAGTAACATTTACAAATAAAGCTGCTTGTGAAATGAAAGAAAGATTATGGAAACTGTTGTCAAAAGATGTCTCAGATTTAATCTGGATAGGGACTTTTCATAATATTTGCGGAAGAATATTGCGTCATGACATACCTAAACTTTCTTTACCAACCGGCGAGAGATGGGCAAATAATTTTGTAATTTATGATGAGTCGGATAGTACAAATTTGATCAAACAATGCACCAAAGCTCTGGACTTGGATGAAAAAGCATATGTACCAAAAAATATAAAAGCACACATTAGCTCATTAAAATCACAAGGGTATGATGCAAAATTATTTGGCGACAATGCAAAAAATCACCGTGAAATTAAAGTCTCAGAAATATTTGATCTCTATCAGAAAGAATTGGCTAAAAACAATGCACTTGATTTTGATGATTTGCTTTTATATACAGTAAAACTTTTAGAACAAAACGAAAAAATCAGATCTTATTACCACAAAAGATTTAAACATGTTCTTGTAGATGAGTTTCAGGATACAAACTTAATTCAGTATGAATTAGTAAGGTTAATTTCAGAAGGCATATCAAAAACAGAACGTTTAAATACAGACAGGAAGGGCATTTGGAAAGAAAGAGGAATAACTGTCGTAGGCGATGTAGATCAAAGTATTTATTCCTGGCGAGGAGCTGATTTTAGAATTATCCTTGGATTCCAAAATGATTTCCCTGAAAATACATTAATCAAACTGGAAAAAAATTACCGCTCCACTAAAACAATATTGCATGTTGCTGATGCAATAATTAAAAATAATAAAGAAAGAATTGAAAAGACTTTATTACCCACGAAAGAAGAAGGGGATAAAGTGATTTGTTTTGAAGCAGAAGATGAAATCGAAGAAGCTCAATACATTACAAAAGAAATGGCAAGGCTTTTAAAACTGGATTTTAAATACAGCGATATCGGTATTCTCTACCGTACAAATGCTCAAAGCAGAGCTATTGAAGAGGCACTTATTAAAAAAAATATTCCCTATCAGATCGTAGGCGGATTTAGATTTTATGAGAGGAGAGAAATAAAAGATATCATTGCCTATTTAAAAGTAATTTACAATCCAAGTGATTCTATTTCCTTAAAAAGAATAATCAATATTCCTAAGAGAGGACTTGGCGCTACTACACTTATAAAGATTGATGAATATGCAAATAAAAATAATTTTACTTTATATAAAACGCTTCTTGAGATTTCTGATGTTACCGGCTTATCAGAAAAAACTATAATTTCAGTGCAAAACTTTGTAGAATTAATAGAATACTGTAGAAAAGCTTCAAAGTCGCTGTCACTAAGTGATTTATTAGATTCACTTTTAAAAAAATCCGGTTATTGGGACGAGCTTGAAAAAGAGGGTACCCTTGAATCGGAAGAAAGACTGGCAAACGTTCAGGAGCTTTATTCTGTGGCAAATGAGTTTGAAGCAAATGCAGTAAAGGCAATTTATGAATTGCCTCAAGAATCAATATTGGGAGATTTTTTAACCCAGATTTCTCTTTACACAGATCTTGATAATTTAAAACAAACCACAAATAAAATTACTCTTATGACGCTTCATCTGGCAAAAGGGCTGGAATATCCTGTAGCTTTTATTTGCGGACTTGAAGAAGGAATATTTCCTCACAGCAAATCCATTAATTCGCCGGGCGACAGTGAAATCGAAGAAGAAAGAAGATTAATGTATGTAGGTGTAACCCGTGCCAAGGAAAAACTTTATTTTACCTTTGCACGGGAAAGAAGATTATTCGGATCCAGTGAATTTTCACCAAGCAGCAGATTTATAAGTGAAGCTCCAAAAGAGTGTTTAAGCGGGTTTTATGGGGGGCTGGATGAAAAAGTTAAAAATGACAAACGCTACGTATCAAAAAAAGGCATAAAAAGAAAAATCTCGGATTACGAATCAGATGAACTGATAGACATAGATGGAGTTCAAAATGTAACTGTAATCAGAAAATTAAATACAGAAGAAAAAATGAAAGAAGTTAAAAATTATAAATCCATTTTTAATATAGGAGACAAGGTTACACATGAAAAATTTGGAACAGGAATAATTGAGCAGATCTTCGGAGAAGGGGCTAAACAGCTTTTAAACATTGATTTTGAAAATAATGGAAAAAAACTTTTAGATCCTAAGTATGCAAAATTAATAAAACTGTAGAAAAAAGTCGCGACTTTTCCCTACAAAGGTAGCACTTTCAGTCCAGTTAACTCAGCTAATTTTTCTGCACAGTGCCAGCGAGCTTTTTCCAGATCACGCTCCGGATAAAATAATTTTCCTATTTTTACAGTAACAGGTCCGCCTTTTTTATTTGATCCGGTAATTCCTACTGGTAAAACCGGAACACCGGTTAAATTTGAAATGTAAGCAGGTCCTACATTTGGTTTATTTAGTAAACCTGGTATTTTACTTCTTGTACCTTCCAGAAACATTCCCAGACACCAGCCTTTACTTAAAACCTCTTTAGCTCCTCTGATGGTAGTTTTTGAAACCTTTTCCCTGTCTACTAAAAAAGCTCCAAGCATTGTAATAGCCCATCCGATAAATGGGGTTTCAAAGAGTTCTTTTTTTGCCATATAAGCAATTGGAATATTAAATGAAAGTGAAATAATTGGCGGATCATTATTTGAAAGATGATTTGGCATTACAATAAACGGCTTTCCATCTTTTGGAATATTTTCTTTTCCATAAACTTTCAAACGATAAAACAAGTAATAAACCGGAGCAAATAAAAGCCATATAACCATGTAGTAGTAAAATTTAGTAATCCAAGTATAGCGTTTTGGGTTATAAACTGCCATGTATAAATGATATCGTATAGCAATTATCAGATAAGTTATAATTTATACGACCTTCAATAACCTAAATGTTTCCAAATAAAAAAGGACAGGTGTTCGAGTGGTTTAAGAAGCAGACCTGGAAAGTCTGTGTGCCCCAAAAGGGTACCGAGGGTTCGAATCCCTCCCTGTCCGCCATGTGGAATGAAGCGGTATCAAAGCCACTTCTTTCTCAGTCTCAGACAGCGTTTCATCAAGTTCGAACCTCAAATATTCTTTCTCAAGAGATTTATAATTTTCTTTTATTGGAATTAACCATTCTTTGCTTTCAATTGGAGATTAAATAAATTAACAAAAGTTCCATTAACAACAAAAGAAGCAATCAAAATTCAAAACAGACTAAAAAAGCACAGAGATAAAATGTTTTTGCCTACCGCCCTCCTTGCTTCGTACCTCGCTTGTCGGGCTTTGCAAAGTGCTCGCAGTCTGCCTTTTGTATCATTTTCCAGGTTTTGCTGGATAAACCAGGCAAAACCTTTCTTTGTAAGTTAGTCAGATGAGACTTAGTAACATAGCTAGGCAGTAACGATAAAATCTTAACTTTCATGAGAGATTCTGATATTCCTTATCATAATAACGGTTCAGAAAGAGCAATAAGAAAAGCAAAAATACATAGAAAAGTATCAGGATGTTTTAGAAGTGAAACTGGAGCTCAGAGATACGCCATACTAATGTCAATAATTGATACAGCTAAAAAACATGGTCTTAGAATGTTTGATGCCTGTCAAAGACTTTTTTCAGACAGCCTTACGTTTGCTCATGCTAGGCAGTAACATTTATTCCTTAAGATTTCATTATTACCAAATTGGTACATTTATTAACAAATCAATTTAAATTTAAGAAAATTGCATAACAAATCATGAAAAAGTCTAAAAAAATGATTGTTTAGGTTGCATTAGGAACATAAAAGGTGTTTTAATTTGTCTTTGAAGTTTAAGTAGTTAACGCTTAATTTACCTGTATAAATATAAAAGAGTTAGAAAGTACGTGTACAATATCTAGGTTTGGGAGACACAATAGATGGTAGAAGTAACAACCAACATTAGTAAATTCAGGCAGAAACGATTAAAAGGATTACTAAGCAAGTCTAAAACAAAAGAAACAATTCAGACAAATAGCTACTTCTATCCAAAGAATAATTTATATACCAGGGAAGAATTTGAACTTCTGGATACTATTTATTCAGACGAACCTTCAATCCTGGAACAAAATAATGAAGTTAAATCAGAAGCTATAAATGTTGAAAACTTTTGGCCTCAAAATAAAGAAGAATATCTAAGCCTTGCAAATAATAAAAACAATTTCCTTACAAATTTAAGCTGGTTTTTAAGTGGTGTAGCTATAACATCATTAGTCTGGCTTATTTATTTTCAGGTTAATGTCCATGAAATAAGAACAAAAAGTGATACACAAATTGTTTTTCAAAAGTCAGCAAATATAATGACGGATAAAAATATTGATAAGGAAGTAAGCAAACAATTAAAAGATAAAATAACTGCCAAAGAAAACGTAATTTCAAAATATTTTAGTAATCTGTTCTCCAGAAAAAAACCTAACCCTGTAGTAATAAACGAACCTCCCAAAATTGAACCGGTTAAATTTCATATTGTTACAAACGGTGATTCCCTGTGGATTATTGCAAATAAATATTATTCAAATCCTTCCCCTGATAATATAAACAAAATAATGAAAGCCAATAATATGAAAAGAGCCGGCATGCTTTCTATCGGACAAAAGCTTGTAATACCACAGTAAGGTTTTAGGTGACAGAGGATAGGAAAAATTTTACCTGTCATCTGATTTTATTAATTTGTCTATATTTAACTGTACTAGAAGCATGTCATGGCATGCCTCTGCAAAAACCAAAAACTGTAATTATTAACAATACAGAATATAAGCAGGTTTTTGATCTTCCTGGAAAATTTGGCGGGACATTAAATCTCTCTGTCTTTGGCTCCGGGCCAAAAACCTTTAACCCATGGGCTTCTGCTGATAATACAAGCAGCACACTTGGGAGATTAATGTTTGATGGTTTATTTGAGGATAATCCGGACACCGGAGAAGTAGTTCCGCACCTTGCAAAAAGCTATGAATTAAAAGATGAAGGGAAAACAATTATTGTAAAACTTAGAAAAGGAATTAAATGGTCAGATGGTGTTTCAATAACAAGCGATGATGTGGTTTTTACCTGGAATGAAATTGTTTTTAGCGGGCTTGAGTCCAGTGGATTTCAGTCTTTATGCCTTATTGACGGAAAGTATCCCACAGTTAAAAAAATTGACGATACTACTGTAGAATTTATGACACATGTAGTGTTTGCACCCTTTTTAAGACAGATCGGATATCAAATCGCACCAAAACATATATTTGAGCCTCTGTTTAAAAATACTCCAAAGAAAGATCTAAAAAAAGTTTTTTTAAGTTTCTGGAGTACAAATACAAAGCCAGGTGATTTTGTAAGTAGCGGACCTTATAAATTACTCCGCTATGTTCAGGGAGAAAGAATTGAATTTACAAGAAACCCGGACTACTTTGTTATAAACACAAAAAATGAAAAGCTCCCATATCTGAATAGTATTATTTATACAATTGTTCAGGATTCCACCCTGGAACTGTTTAAATTTTTAGCCGGTGAAATAGATGTAGCCTCGATAAGGGGTGAAGATGTCGGACTTGTAAAAAAACTTGAGAAAAAGAAAAACTTTTATACTGTAAATCTCGGACCTTCATCGGGCACAGAATTTCTGGTATTTAATCTTAGTAGAAACACAGTTAACCGCATTTCTACAGCAGAATGGTTTAATAATCTTTATTTCAGACAGGCAGTTTCTCATGCAATAGATCGAATGGCAATTGTAGACAATGTTTTAGGCGGTGTGGGCAAACCTTTATTTACAGCAGAGTCATTGCCTTCAATTTATTTAAATAAAAAAATTGCAGATGGTTATCCGCAAGATTTTAAACTTTCAAGAAAATTATTAATAAAGGGCGGGTTTAAATGGAATGAGAATGGTGAATTAACTGACAGTAAAAACAAAAAGGTGGAATTTACTATTCTTACAAATGCTGAAAATACAACCAGGCAATCAATAGGGGTAATTATTCAGGATGATTTAAAAAAGCTTGGGATAAAGGTAAACTTAAGACCAATTGATTTTAATACATTAATAGGAAGATCAGATTCCGGCGACTGGGAAGCAATAATCATAGGATTTACAGGAGGATTTTTTGAGCCAAATGAAGGAGCAAATGTATGGAAATTAAATGGAAGGCTTCATATGTTTGATCAATCTCCACACAAACCAAGAGACTGGGAAATTGAAATAGACAGAATTTTTAATGATGCCACAAAAGTAGTTGATTTCAACACCAGAAAAAAACTTTATGACAGGTACCAGGAAATAGCATACAAGCAGCTTCCATTTATATATCTGACCTCACCACTTAGGATATTTGCACTTCAAAATAATCTTAAGAATATCAGACCTACTGTTTATGGGGGAGTTATCTATAATCTTGAAAGTATTTACAAGAAGTGATGTCAACACGTAATTCAATTTTAAAATTAAAAACTAAAATTTTTCTAAATAAATTCTAAAATATCTGTCTTCTCAGTGATAATTAAGTACTGGTCATTTTGAGAGCCTTAATCTATCTTGATTTGGTTTGAGCTAGAGTAGAGGAATCAATAAAATCGGCCAGAAAAAAATGAAAGGAGTAATTATAATGACTACTGCAACGAAAAAAACTTTAAAACCATTAAGCGATAAAGTCATAGTTCAAAAATTAGAACCAGAAGAAAAAACCAGAGGAGGGATTCTTCTTCCCGATACTACAAAAGAAAAACCACAGGAAGGAAAAGTAATAGCTGTCGGTCCTGGAGCAGTTGATGACAAGGGACAAAGAAAACCAATGGATGTCAAAGAAAGTGACCATGTGCTTTTTGCAAAGTACAGCGGCACTGAAGTTAAGTTAGAGGGGGAAGAATATTTAATTCTTTCTGAAAGAGATATTCTGGCAATAGTTAAATAACAAATAAAAAAAAGGAGATGATAAAGTTATGGCAAAGCAAATAGTATATGATGAAGAAGCACGCAGAGCACTGGAGAGAGGCGTAGATGCAGTGGTTGATACAGTAAAGGTCACAATTGGTCCTGCCGGACGAAATGTGGTTCTTGAGAAGAAATTTGGTGCTCCGCAGATTGTTAATGACGGTGTAACCATAGCAAAAGAAATTGAATTAAAGTGTCCTCTTGAAAATGCAGGAGCACAGTTAGTCAGGGAAGTTGCCAGTAAAACAAATGATGTAGCTGGTGATGGAACTACTACTGCATGTATGCTTGCTCAGTCCATTATTAAAGAAGGATTGAAAAATGTAGCTGCAGGAGCAAACCCGATGCAGTTAAAAAGAGGAATTGATTTAGCTACAAAAATATCTGTAGAAGAAATCAAAAAGATTTCACAGCCTGTTAAAGAAAATCAGTCAATTGCTCAGATAGCTACAATAGCTGCAGGCAATGATCCTGAAGTTGGCAAAATGATTGCACAGGCAATGGAAAAGGTCGGCAAAGACGGTGTAATAACTGTAGAAGAATCAAAGAAACTGGTTGATACCGAGTTAGAAGTAGTGGAAGGAATGCAGTTTGATAAAGGCTACATTTCTCCTTACTTTGTAAATGATCAGGAAAGAATGGAATCAGTTCTTGAAGAACCTTATCTACTCTGTGTAGATAAGAAAATTAATCTTCTTGCAGATATGATCCCGCTTCTTGAAAAAGTAGCAAGAGCCGGGAAACCACTGGTAGTTATATCTGAAGATGTAGAAGGAGAAGCGCTTGCAACACTTGTAGTAAATAACTTACGTCAAGTTTTAAAATGCTGTGCAGTAAAAGCTCCAGGGTTTGGTGACAGAAGAAAAGCTATGTTAGAAGATATAGCTGTTCTTACAGGTGGCCAGCTTATTTCTGAAGAAATAGGTATGAAGCTTGAAAATGTAACTGTTGAAATGCTTGGCAAAGCAAGAAAGGTTGTCGTTAATAAAGACAAGACTACGATAGTTGCAGGCGATGCGACAAAAGCAGAAGTTAAAAAGCGCATTGCTCAAATTGACAAGCAGATTGCTGATACTGACAGCGACTATGACAAAGAAAAGCTTCAGGAAAGAAAAGCAAAACTTTCAGGCGGAGTTGCAGTACTAAAAGTAGGTGCAGCAACTGAAACTGAGCTGAAAGACAGAAAACTTAAGCTTGAAGATGCCTTAAATGCTACTAAAGCTGCAGTAGAAGAAGGTACAGTACCTGGCGGTGGTTTAACGCTGCTTCTTGTCAGCAAGGGATTGTTTAAAGAAGCTGAAAAATATCATGGTGACATAAGAACAGGTATAGAACTTGTTGCCAGAGCATTTTCATCACCACTTAAACAAATTGCTGAAAATGCAGGTTTATCCGGTGAAGTAGTTGTAGAGAAGGTTTTAAGCTACAACGATCAAGTCACTGGATTTAATGCTGAAACAATCAAATTTGAAGACCTTCGCAAAGCGGGTGTTATTGACCCTGCAAAGGTTACCAGATCAGCAATTCAGAATGCTGCTTCAATTGGTTCTATGTTCCTGACCACAGAAGCACTTGTGGTAGAGCTTCCGGAAAAGAAAGAAGCTATGCCAGCAATGCCAGGTGGCGGAATGGGCATGGGAGACTATTAAGAAGTAGTTAAATAGTTAAATAAAATCAAAATAAAGGCAGGTTTTGAACCTGCCTTTATTTTATTCGGCAATTTTATGAGCCACTGATTTAATATTTTCTCTTGTAAGCTTTGTTATGCAAGCAAGCTCATTTCCTTTAGCCCAATTAGGATTTTTTTCTACAAAATATTTAATGTGAACATCTTGCATTTTTTTTTCATCTATATCAGCAATTCCTTCTTTTAAATAATCCTTTTCCTGCTTAAAGCTTATAACTCCTCTTTGTAGATCATAGTGATCCCGAAATTTTAGAATTGCAAGACTGTCTAATATCCTTTTTTCTTTTTCTGGAAAATTCTTACCATATTGTGGATAAAACTCATGAAAAAAGAGAGGTAAAAACTTATATGTTTTATAACCTTTTGTTATTAAAAACCAGTACAATTCTGCCTGGGGGACTTGATCAATTAAACAAAAAACATACCTAAACCAGAACTTAGGCAGCTTATTACTTCCCCAGCATTCCTTTTCAATAATTGTATCCCCAGAAAATAAGGCCATAATAAGCTTCTTATCAATAACTTGCTTTAATAATCCAATTGTTGAAAAACCTTTAATTTCACCACTAATTAATTCTTTCAATAGAATCACATCTTTTTTTTCTTGTAAGTCATTTTTAAAGCTTTCAATTTTTGTATTATAGTAGTATTTTTGCATAATAGAGTACATAATCTCAATTTCAGAGCAAGTTAAGCAGCTAATTTTTCTTACTTCGCCAGTAAGTTGTTTTAGCCCACCCATTTCACAAAGCTCCTAATTCAAGATAAGGGACTCTCTTCTTTAAAAATTCTATTTCATTAGCTATATTACTAAAAGAAACAATATAAATCTTTGATTTATACTTGATTGAAGAAAAATGATTAAGTGCTTCATTTAAAGGATCAAATTCTTCAAGTCCTATAGCAAAATAGTCAAAACCTTTATCCACTTCATCCAGAGATAAAGTCAACAACATATCTTCTAATATTTTTGGCTCATTATCCTTAATAGTAAAAAGAGAAACATAAAAAAAATTAATCCTCTTAGCTTTTGGGGAAAATTTAAGCAAGCCAGATATTTTAAATTGATTACAATCTGTCAAATGCACTTGTTTGAATGCTCTTTGATCCCACTTTGCAAAAATTCCGACAATTTCTTCTTTGTTATTTACTGCAATGTAAAAATCTTCTTGTTTTAATCCTTTAAGAAAACCAGTACCAAAATCTGATACTTTATAATATGGATAAAATTGTTTTTTTTGTCCTTCTTCATGCAAAAAGTTGATTACAGATTCCAGTGGAAAGTCGGTGCCTTTTTTGATCTTATATATTTTGCTTTGTTTTATTCTATCCAGCTTTACCAAGTATGTCAGCAAATTACCATAAGGAGTATAAGTTGGAAGTCCAGCTTTTCCACTTTCGAGGACTTTTCTTGCTTCTAAATTATCTTCAACAATTGTTGTTAGATAAAAGGGAGCACAATTGTCTTGATCCAGTTTTCGAAGAAATTTATAACCTTTTGCAAGATAAATATTTTTTCTAAATTTTGAAGTTACTCTTAAACTACTTAAATATCCAATATTTACAATCTCACCATTTACAAAAACTGGTTTTATAGCTCTTACACCAAATGCAATAAGTTCACCTTCTTCTTCTGTTTTTATTACAACTATTTGACATTTCTTTCCTTGAACTTGTACTGCATTAAAAAAACTTGGCTCAGTTTCAAAACTAACAGAGATTGAACCTTCAATTTGATTAGTTTTTAGACCTTCCCTTAATATATAGTCATCTTCTTTACTTGCAATTTTAACAATGCACTTTACCATTTTATTAGTCCTGACAGCCAAGTTCATTGAGAGCTTCAGTTGTAGCTAGCTCTTCTTTGCTAATGACATCTCCAATAGGCCAGTATTGTCTTTGTCGTACTCCATAGTATGAGGTAAAGTTAGCAGAAAAATAAATTAAAGATTGATTAATATTTTTGCAATTAGCCTTAAAATCAATCATTCGCTTAAAGATAGAGCCAGAATTGTAAAATTTAGTTCTACACTCAAAACATTTTTCTGCAAGGATCTCAGCTGAAAAATTTTTAGGTCTAAAAGCTACTTCACCAAACTTGTAATCGGGTTTAATCCACCAGTTTGGAGTAATTAGCCTTCCTTCGCTCATTAGTCTATTATAAAGTGCCGTTCCAGGGTATGGTACTAGATGATTAAAAGCAGCAAGAGCAAGTTTTTGTTCAATAGCAAAGTCTAAAGTTCTGTCAAAGTCTTCTAAAGTATCATAATCATATCCAAAGACAAATGTTGCATAAATAGTAATTCCATGATCTCTGAGCATACTAATCGATTCTGAATAATTCCTCTTTACAACAGTCCAGCTTTTTCCCATAGCTTCTAAATTTTTGGGATTAAGAGATTCAAAACCAATTAAAATATTTGCACAACCACTTTTTTCCATAAGCCTTAAAAGTTCTCTGTGATTAGTCATATTTATGCTTCCATGGCTAAACCACTTTTTCTTAAGTGGAGCAATTGCCTTGCACAGCTCTTTAGTTCTGTTGATTCTTGAAACAAAGTTATCATCAACAAAATAAATAAGATCTCCCTTTAAACTCTCAATATCGGCAACAATATTTTTTATTTCTTTGTTTCTATAATTTCCTTTAAATGAACCTGCAATAGCACAAAATTCACAATAAAAAGGACAACCTCTACCGGTCTCAACCATTTCAAGAGCAATATACTTTTTTTTAGCAAATAAATCTCTTTTAGGTTTCACATGTTCAAGCATTCCTGTAGTCGCTTTTGATCTATAAGTCTTTTGTAAAGTGCCTTTTCTTGCGTCTTCCATTACTGTTCCCCAAGTATCTTCTGCATCACCTATAATTACAGAATCTGTATGCTTAGCTGCTTCTTCAGGAATTAAGGATGCATGTATGCCACCCATTACAACAGGGACTCTTCTTTTTCTAAATTCCTTAGAAATATTGTAGGCCCTTTGAGCTGTGTATGTTTCTATGGGAATTGCTACTAAATTGGTCTGTTCATCATAAGGGATTTCATCTAACCTATCATCATAAAATTTAATTTCGACATCTTCTGGAGTTAACCCTGCAATAACTGCTATAGCTAAAGGCTGCATTTGCCATGAGTCAACATATTTCCCTCCCTTAATTTTCCCAATACTTGGCTGTATAAGAGTTAATCTCATATTTAAGCAATTTCCTCTTTAAGAATGTACTCATCTGAGTCATGATTTGGATTCCATTTAAACTGAATTTCCTCCATTTTACTTATTGGAAAATCCTTTAGTTTTTTTGCATAGTACCTATATCCAATATTTGTGATCAATGGAACGTAAGGTGGTACTCCTGAGCCTAAAATCCTGTGAATAATAGATTTTATGCTATAAGTTTGTTTCCATGCCCAAAGTTGGCCTTCCCTTAATTCCTCTGATGTCATTTTTAGTGGCTTATATACAACATGTTGTGCATCATATAGTGTCCAATTCTTTGTTAGAATTCTGCCCTCTTTTTCTAATCTTTTAAATAATGGTGTACCTGGGAAAGGAGTATAAATAGAGTATCGTGGGAGATCGATTTTTACCTCATTAACAAAATCAACTGTCCTCTTAAAAGAGTCCTTATCGTCATGGTCCATCCCGAACATAAAAGTTCCATTAATTGTAATACCTCTGTCATGAAGTTTTTTAACTATTTCTTTGTAATTACTAACATTGTTAAAACTTTTATTTATAATTTGTGTTCCTTCATTAGAAACTGTTTCAAAACCTATTAGCAATCCTTTGCAACCACTCTTAACTGCCAAGTCCATTAACTCTTCATCATCTGCTATTTTTACTGTAGCTAAACCACTCCATATTTTCTTTAATGGGATCATGGCTCTCCATAGTTCCTTTATATATTTTTTATCTTCAATTGGACTTGGATCAACAAAAATAATAAGATGACTACCTAGTGCTTCAATTTCATTAATTACATCAGTTATAGGCCTATGAAGATAATTTTTAGATGTTGCTGTAACTGCACAAAAATCACATTTATACGGACACCCAAAGGTTGCTTGAACTGCGCCATAAGATATATAAGAAAATCTCTTAAGAAGATCTCTTCTAGGTATAGGCAAGTTAGATAAATTAATATTTTCAGGTTGAGTATATAATTTTTTTAATTCTCCGTTTTTAAAATCTCTAAGAAGCTGAGGCCATGTCTCATAAGCTAACCCAGTTATTACAGCATCTGCATGATGCATTGCTTCCTGGGGCATAAGTGTAGGATGCACACCACCTAAAACCACAGTAGCACCTCTTTTTCTGAAATGATTAGCTAATGCATATGCCCTAACTGCAGTACCGGTAATTGCACTTATCCCTATTAAATCAGCTTCTATATTTTCGTCTAATACACAAACTCCCTCATCAACTATCTCAATTTCAGCTTCTAATTCTTTCGGGACTAATGCTGCCAAGGTTGTTAATGTAAGCGGAGCATATCTAAGTAAGGTAGGAAATATTCCACCTTTTTTTCTATACATTATGCCACTAGGAGATATAAGTAGAATCTTCATTTGAAGCAAATTATCCCCCCTATCTTTATACCTCTATGGTGCATATTCTTTGCTATTAGTTCAATCAAATAAATTCCTCAATTACACCTTCTAACTTGTAGAAGCATTGATATGCCAATAACTACAACAACTGCCAATACAATCATATTTTTAAATGGGTCAACATTATTTATTAACCCTTCTGGTGATGAGCAAAAGAAGAAAATTCTTTGAGCAATCCTAATAGCACATAAAGCTATCCCAATATAAATGATAGTTTTATACTTGCTTGGATTTGTTGCAGCTAAAGCCATGAACACGCCAAAGATCAAAAGGTAAGCAGAAAAGGGATTTAAAACCCAACTTATCTGATCAGTTAGTATCAAGTTAAAATTAAAAAAAGTTCTTGCAAGGACTACAGTTAGATCCTTTGCAAAAATACCTATACATCCTAGGATGATATGGTATATTGCAACAAACCATAAGATGGTTTGTAAAAATTGATTTGAGTTTTTTGACATGATGTTTCTCCTCCAAAAAAGAGTTTAACACTTACTAAATTAAAAAGTTTGTACGAAACTATTTATATAACAAAATCTCCTTTAAAATTCCTAAGCCAACCTGTTTTATTGCAAAGTACCGTAGATTTAACGCTACCGATTTGTTTCCCTTTGGTTTTTTCCAGATAAATATCTGAGGCTCTCTTAATATTATTTATGTCGATTAGAAAAATCTTAATTGGTCCTAATTGACCAAGCTTTCTACAATACTTATAGTGATAATTTTCTTGCAATCTTTCATCCAAAACTTTTGCGACTTTAACTAAAATTGTATTTTGATGTTTGCCCAACTCCAAAAAAAGCGTATATGAGTAAGAATTCTGGTCTTTTATATACTCTGGAGCAATCATATAAAAAGAAGGGTTCAACAAATACTGTTTGAACACTGTCTTTATAACTTGTTCAACATTAGATTCGTTTAACTTCTCCCCAAAAAGATCTGATACTTTACTGCTCCTACCCACAAACCTCAAAAGTGGGCACTGATTCTTAAAACCTACAACTTTGACTATATCTTGTAAGTTGTATCTATATAACCCTCCACTATTAGTTAAAATTACTTCATACTGTTTCCCCAACTCTAGTTCATGAGCTAACTTAAGGTTATTTTTTTTATCTCTTTCCTTAAATTCAAAAAAATGAGAGTTTATTGACAATGCAGCCCCCTCACGTTCTACAAGCGGAAAAGAAATAAATCCTTCGGTTGCAATAAGTCCTTTACCTTGAATCTCAACTTCAGGAAAAAGTTCTTCCACCTCTCTAATAGACATTGCAGCATTCCCATCGACCCACATACTTATCAATGAGAGTTTTGTCCAAATCCTCTTTAAATAATTTTTTTTCTGCAGGTCAAAAAAAATATTCTCTAGTTCTTTAGATCTAGTTTTATCTTTAATTTTTCTTATAACCAAATCTGGATTATTTAATAACGGTCTAAGTAATAACAATAAGAATGTTGGATTCCAAATAGAGATAAAAGCTAAATTTTTGTCATTAAGTAAGGTTATTAGTGTTAGATCTTTAAATTCCTCAATATTATGTATCTTAGCAACATCAAAAGGAACAGAACTTAATTTAGAAATAATTTCTTGTTGCTCGCAAGTAAAATAAGATCTATCATCTCCAAAGCCAATAAGAATTCCATTCTTAGTTCTAATATTTTGAGAGGTAGCGGGAGTTATTGACCAATAAAAACTCCCATTACTTATCCCAGGTTTATTTTCAAATAAATCATAAAACCAAGCAGAAATCCCATTTCTAAATTCTTGAAACAAAGATTTTGTGTATGGTATTAATTTGGTAGGAGTTACTGATCCACTAGTTGGCTCCAAAATAATAACTGGCTCGTTGGTTAATATATTTTGTTCCCCATTTATAATTCTATCTATGTAATCTTTATAATCTTCATAAATTGTTAATGGTACAAATGTTTGAAAATCTTTAATTGTTTTTATTTTCTTGAAATTATATTTTTTGCCATAAACAGAGTCTTCATTACGTTGAAGGATAGAAAACAGTTTCTTTTGTTGTATCTCTTTAACATTATTGCTAGAACTGCAGAAATCTAAGTTCCCTCTTAAGAAAGAAAGCTTTAGTGCTTGATTTAGTTTCTGATATTGTTTCATTGGCTGCGATAAAAAATCTTTTTTGTAAATAAGTTTGAATTGTATAAATCACGAACCATTATTGTTTTAACATATCCATTTTTAGGAAGCTCATCCCAAAAGACATGAGGCATAAGTTTAAGAAGTAGTTTTCTGTAAACCGTTAACCTTAATGGTTCTATAATTATTTCATTATTAATGATTTCTAGTAGCTTATTGGCATTATATATATTTTTCTTTGCAGCAAACACATTTAATATAACCCATTCAACACAATTGGTACTATTCAAATTTTCTATTGGTGAAATTAAGTTGTATTTTTGTGATTTTACTAAATCTTTATATTTCCCAGATACAAAACCTAATATCAGATTTTTTTGAATATTGTTATTAGGGATTAATATCAAAGCATTTAATTTCAGATCAGGTTGTGTATAAAAAAAATCATAAACAGAAGTTCTCTTTATTTCAAAGAATCTATGCTTCGTTTTTGGATTTGAAAACAAGTTATACACCATCCATTGATCAAGTTCAGGATCCCGGAGAATAATGCCTGTATGTCCCATCTTTGTTTTATCAAGCACTCTTACAAATCTTATTCCAGGTCTTGAAACTATAGCAGCCTTAGTATCTGATTGTTCCAGTATTTCAATAACCCACTTGCTTAGCTTTTTAGCAATCCTCTTTTTTAAGATATTAGGATGTTTACATTCTTTTATTAAAGGCAAGGTTGTATTAACTTTGACATAATTATTTGAAGCTTCAACTGACAAGAAAGAAACTAGGATTGAAACAGTTAATAGGTATAAGATTAGTAAATGTTTTATGGACATGGCAATTTTTTATAAATGGATCTTATTATTCCGCTTTCTTCGACCCTAAAGCACTTTTTCATACCACTTGAGTCAATGTAATTAACTTCATAATGCTCTTCAAGCGGATTTAAACTACTTAAGAATAAGTTATTAATTTCTACTTCACTTGAACCTGCTGAAATTTGGCTATATATAAATCTGTCTGCGCGTGGATTTGAATCATCCAGAATGCTATTATCAGTTGAATCAACGGCTGCATAAGTCCCTAAAACAGCACCTAATACTCCTAGAGTAACATTACTACTATTATTTTTGTGCTTTGCATAACTAACCTGAACATTTAGACCAAAAATTAAGACAAGAATAATTATTATGACTTGTAATTTATTTTTCATGATTTCTCCTTTTATTAATCTTCTTCAAATGCTTTTCCTACGAAGAAAGCTGCTGGTATAAATGGAATTAAAATGCTGCTATCTATGCTATTGTTTGTTGAACCTTGAACTACTGCTAAAAATCCCACAATAGGGACTGCAACTGCTGTAGCTGCTACTGCACCTATTAATGGTACAACTTTTGGTCCATGTTTTCCAATTCTTGCACTGGATTTCTTAGTAGGGGCTTGCGATGCTACAAAGTAATGATAGTTCCCAGTTGCATCTACGACATGACCAACATTTCTGCTGCCCACAGTTCCTTTGCCAAACAACAATCTTCCTTTAGAATAAACATTTTTTGATATTTCAAATCTATTGTTATCAAGTGAAACAACTGAAATGGTTGTTCCGGAGTTAAGTCTTATTTCTTCTGCATAAACAGGACTGTTTAAAAGAATTGAAATAATAACTAACAAACTAACAATTGTTTTACTTAGGGTTGATACTATATTTTTCATTATTGTTCTCCTCTTTTATTCTGAACATTGTTTAATTTATTTATACCACATAATTATACAGTGTTCAATTAAGAGAAGGTAATATTAGGAAAATTTTATATTTGCTCTCTAAAATCAATAAAATTTAATCAAATTTAGAAAATTCTAAAGAATTAAGGTTTAAATTGTGAGGATTGGAATGAGCTTGTCAGTTATTAAACATTGTTTAATTCAATTAAGACTATTTAGATTTGATACCATTAGTAAAAATCTTAGCAAATGAGTTAGCTAGTGTATGTGCTGATCCTGCGCTTGCAGTGTCAAGTTTTCTGGTTAAAGAAAGAATGCATATGCCATGAAGAGAGGCCCAGAGAACCCTGGATAAATGTTCACTTTCTTTTTTGTGGTTCTTAGTAAATGGCAATAATGATTTTTCAATAAGCTCAAATATTCTGTCTATTTTATCCTGATACCATTTAGGTAATTTTTCTCCTTGTGGTCTTGGGAAATGATGCTCATATAACATACTCCAAAAATTAAAGTGTTTAAAACTAAAATCTATATAACACTTACAAATATTATCTATTACTTGTTCTTTATTACTTATATTTGAAGTCATCTTTAAGAGTTCTTCATATAATAAATCTAATGTTTGAGCATTAATTTGTAAAATTAATTCGTCTAGATTTTTAAAAAAATTATAAAGAGTCCCGGGTGTGTATTTGATATCTTTTGCAATTTTTCTAGCACTAAGATTTTGAAATCCTTCTTTTTCTATAATCTTTCTACTGGCAGAAAGAATTATATCTTTAAGTTCATCTTTTGTATGATCGCTACGTCGTGCCATAGCTTATATTATAAACAGTGTTTATAATTTGAACGGGTATGTAAACTAAACGCCTCCCTTCAAACACCCAATATTTGGGATACTTGACCAGGTGGCGGAATGGGCATGGGAGACTATTAAGAAGTAGTTAAATAGTTAAATAAAATCAAAATAAAGGCAGGTTTTGAACCTGCCTTTATTTTTTTTCCAATATTAAAAAAAATTAATGTGATCTTTTAACTTAGGGTTAACTCTTTACCTTTATATTCCCTTTAACCGCATTAGACAAGGAGGCTTCCAGTGACTACTTCATTTGAGCAAATACAAAAATCTTATATAAGCGATCTTACAAGTAATTTACCTAAGCTTGAGAAAAAAGCATCTGAAGCCATTAAATCATTTGCTGAACTTGTAGATGAATTAAATAAGGTAAGCCAGCTTAGTAATGGAACTCCTGTAAAAGATCAATTAAAAGACTTAACAGCAAACATGAATAACACACAGGTATTCTTTACGAGAATGCTTGCCGAACAGCTAGGGGTTATGCACAATATAGTTAACGGTGACGAATCTAAGCAAGAAGCTGTATAAGATTTTATGATATATTAAAAGGCATGAAAGTACTTTACCCAGGTAGTTTTGATCCTATTACGAATGGTCATGTAGATGTAATTAAAAGAATAGCAAAGTTATTTGATGAGGTTATTGTAGCAGTATTAAATAATCAGTCAAAAGAAGAATTTATCCCGCTTGAGGACAGATTAAGGCTTGTAAAAGAAGCTATTGAAAATATAAAAAATGTATCTGTAGAAAGTTTTAGTGGACTGACTGTAAAATACGCAAAATCAAGAAATGCAAATGTAATTGTTCGTGGGTTAAGGGCCCCGTCCGATTTTGAATATGAATTGGAAATGTCTCAAATTAATTACTTTCTTTCAAATGGACTTGAAACCTTATTTATTATGACGAACCCTAAATATTCATTTATCAGGTCGAGCAGGGTTAAAGAACTGGTTAATCTCGGGGGGGAAGTAAAGGAATTAGTGCCTAATGTGGTTTTTAAGTATCTATACCAAAAAATGCCTTTAAAAAAATAAACCCAAAAGTGTATAATTATTCGTCAGATACTGTAATAATTAAGGGATGGAAAATAAATAAGCAAAAAATATTCTTAATGGAAGAATATTTTGAGCGTTGAAAGAGAAGAAGAATGAGCATATATAAATTAATTGATCGCTTAGGATTAGTGGTAGAAGAATCACCATCAGTTCCATGGAGTTCTTATAAGTTAGTAAACATTGAAAAATTTTATGATCAGCTTGAACTTGTTATGTCAAAACTCCCGCAGGAAATTAAAGATGCTACTTCCATATTAAGTCAAAAAGAAGAAATAATCAGTCAAGCCCAATCCAAAGCAGAAAAAGTTTTAAAAGAAGCCCAGAAACAATCTGACGAATTAATGGAAAATACCCAGTACAAAGTAGACAAGATGGTAAAAGATTCAGAAATTCTAAAGAAGATTGAACAGGAAGCAGAGAAAATAAAAAGATCAATCTTGCAGGAAGCTGAAGAAATAAGACTTAGAGCACTCAAAGAATCTGAAGAAATGAGAAATAAAGCATATGAAGAATCAGAAAGCACCAGAGTCGGTGCTGATAATTATGCTGAAAGTATCTTAACCAGTCTGGATCAAGACCTGACAAATGCTCTGTCCATAATCCGAAATGGACAAAAACATATTTCCTCTTCAAAATCAAATTCAAACAGGTTCCAGAGTACACAATCTAACGGCAGAGACAAAGAGGCTGCTATTTTATAGCGTAGTTCCCCAGTGAAATTTTTGTCTGACAGTCCAGTAAAAGTCACTTTCACGCAACTTTAAAAACGAGATGAACAAAACGGTCTAATTCCCTAGAGGATTGAGCTTTAGGGCCTACAACAAGTTAACAAAACTAAAATTCTCATTTTGTTTCCATTTGTGTCCGATTATTTATCACATTTGGTATTACTTACTTAATGCTATAAGCATTGCTTTATGAGCAGATAAAATTAGCTTTTCAGTTGTCTTCCATCCAATACACTTGTCAGTTATTGAAACTCCATAAAAAAGCTCTTTCTTTCTTCTGCTTATGACTTGATTTCCCGGACTCAAGTTACTCTCAAGCATAATGCCTTTAATATTGTATTTCCCATGTAGCCTTCTTTTAAGCACATAGTTAAAAACTACTGATTGTTTCTTGTGATCCTTATCTGAATTTTCATGAGAACAATCAATCATAATTGCTGCAGGTAAATCATGTTGTCTTAGTAAATGATTTGTCTTCTTGAGATCTTCTTCATAGTAGTTGGGTCTCCCTTGTCCACCGCGTAGAACTATGTGTCCTAATTTATTGCCATCAGTATGTATAACTGAAGGCTCTCCATTAAGATTAATCCCGAGAAAACTTTGCGGGTTACGTGCAGAAATAATTGCATTAATTGCAATTTGTAAATCACCATCTGTACCATTTTTAAAACCAACTGGCATTGAAAGCCCGCTTGCCATTTCTCTATGGGTTTGCGATTCAATAGTTCGTGCACCAATTGCAACCCAACTAACTAAATCTGCAAGGTATTGTGGAATAATTGGTTCTAAAAATTCTGTTGCTACTGGAAGTCCTAATTTGTTTATAGCTAAGAGTAATTTCCTGGCTCTTATTAAACCTTTATTCATGTCATTGGACCCGTCAAGTGCTGGATCATTAATGAGTCCTTTCCAACCAATTGTAGTCCTTGGTTTTTCAAAATAAACTCTCATGGCAATAAATGTTGTTGCTCTTACTTTCTCTGAAAGCTTGTTTAACTTAACTGCATACTCATAAGCTGCTTCTGTATCGTGAATTGAACAAGGCCCAGCAATTAGTAAGAGTCTTTTGTCACGGCTATTTAAAATATTGGTGATTATTTGCCTGGATTTAAGTACAGTATTTGCTTGCTGCCTATCAATTGAGAATTCTTCCCTTAGTTGGCGTGGGGTCAGGATTGGTAAAAATGCTTTTATGTTTAAGTTATCAAGTTTTTGCATTTTTTATTTTGCCAGTATTCCCCAGTGAAATTTTTGTCTGACAGTCCAGTAAAAGTCACTTTCATCTCCAAGTAATCTGATTAATTTTGCAGTATGGGCTGCACGACTGATTCTGATTTTATCTCCTTTTTGAACAGAGAGATTCTCCTGTCCATCAAGCTGAAGTATTGTACCATCGTGCGGCCGGTTAAATGTAATTGTAATTATCCTGCTGTCTGCTACAATGTGCGGCCTGCTGGTTAAGCTATGTGCACAAATCGGGACTATTTCAACCCCTCTTATCTCAGGATCCATAACTGCACCACCTGCAGAAAGTGCATAGGCAGTGGATCCTGTAGGAGTAGAAATTATAAGTCCATCAGCTATATAATCAGCAACAGGTTTTTCATCTACATTTAATGTCATATGGATCATTCTATGACTTGTACCCCTGCTAACTATAATGTCATTTAAAGCAAATAAAGGTCCCTGCTCATTTTGCAGGTGATCAGAACTTAAAATATATCCACACAACATTGCACGGTCTTCAATCCTGTACTCTTTCTTTAAAACCTTTTCAACCAGCTCTAAAATATTCCCACCTCTGCCTTCACTTAAAAAACCAAGATGCCCGGTATTTATTCCAAACATTGGAATCCCTTTTGGAGCAAGGATTCTGCTGGTTCCTAAAAGAGTTCCATCTCCACCAAGAACAATTGAAAAATCAAGAGGCTCTGACAAAAATTCCCAGTCTCTTTTTTCATTTCCAGTACGTCCGCGCCAGGTACTGATTCCCTTTTCATGCAAAAATTTTTCAAGCTTTTCAACTATCTCCAGATTTTCCTGGCGGCTTGCATTGTAAATTATTCCGATTTTTTGTTTCATTTCTTTTTTAAACGCTGCTTCTGCTGAACTTTGCATGAGCCTCCTCTATTACATGGCGAATAGTCTCTTCGGTAACATGCTCTGCATCCTCTTCATTAAAAGTAAGATCAAACCAGAATTCTATATTACCAGCAGAACCTGTAATTGGTGAATAAGTAACTCCTCTCACAAACAGTCCAAGGTTTGAAATATTCTCAGCATAACCCAAGAGCAATGCTTCATGAATGGATTTATCCTTAATAATGCCCTTTTTACCAACTTCACTTTTCAGAGCTTCAAACTGTGGTTTAAATAAAGTCAAAATATGTGTTTCACTGCCTGTTTCTACAAGATCAATTACTGGTTTAAAAACTTTTGACAATGAAATAAATGACAGATCAACTGTACAAACAGTAGCTTTTGAATCATCTTTTTTATAAACTTTTTCAGGCATTAAATATCTGATATTTGTTCTTTCAAATAAAACTACTCTTGGATCTTTTCTCAGTCCCCAGTCAAACTGTCCGTAACCTACATCTACTGCGTAAACTTTTTTTGCACCGCGCTTTAAAAGACAATCAGTAAACCCGCCTATTGAAGTACCGATATCCAGACATATCTTATCCATTACACTTATTTCAAAATAACCAAGTGCACCTTCCAGTTTTATTCCGCCACGGCCTACATATGGGTTTGTAGTAAAGAGAACTGTAATATTACTTTTTAAATCTACAAATGTTCCTGGTTTGGTAATTTTTTCCTTGTCTATTAAAATCGCTCCCTGAATAATGGCTGAGCGAGCTTGCTCACGGGAAGGAAACAACTGCTTTTCAAGGAGCAGAGTATCAAGCCGCATTTTTGTTTTTTTAGAGGGCATAAAAAAATCATCAATTTGAAAGCAGGATCTTATGGGTTATTTCCTGAAAGAATTTCATCAATAAAAATATTATTATCCAGAAAGAAATTTATGCTTTCAACAGCGTCATTTATTTTATCATCAGTTAACATATGCTCAAGAGTAATATTAATTGTTTCAGGATTAAAATCATATGTTTCTTTACTGGTTTCCACAGCTTTTCGTATTAGCAATAAAGCTAACGCAGGATTTTTTTCTCTAAGTATAACAACTGTATTTTCTACCACAGGCTTGTGAATATAGCCCTTCTCTTTATTACCAAGGTCAAGAGCTTTTATTAAAATCCTGGCAGATAATTCTGGATTTTGCTTTCTTGTTTTTATTACAGCAATTTCAATTGTTTTTAAACTAAAACTTTTATCAAGCATTTCCTCAAGAAGTTCACTGGACTCATGGTTGAAACCAGCCTTACTAAGTCTTACTACGCATCTTTGTATATATCCTCTGCTAAATTGATGATCCAGGGCGTGCAATTGTTTTAGTAAATAGATTGCTTTCTGAGGATTCTCTCTCAGCATCCTATTAAGAGTAATTTCAATTGTTTCAGAATTTATATTGTAAACAACATGTCTTCTTTTTGCATTTAATTTTGCACTTAATGTTAAGTCTGCTGTTTCTTCCAGGTAATTGTCTCTTAATTTGACTATTGAAACCTCTATGGTATCTGTGTTTATAGAGTAATCATTATCCAGTAATGTAGACAGTAATTTTAAGGATAATAATGGCTCTGCATCCCTAAGGTTAATGACAATTTTTTGAGCAATAGTATCATTTAATTTTATCTTTCTTTCACAGTATTTTAAAATCAAATCATTAGCTATTACAAATGCTTCATTACTGTTATTTGTTGCTGCAAGTGACCAAAGAGTGTTATCGCCCAAAGACGATGAAACATCCTTTCCTTCCTCAAGTGCATTAATAATAAGAGAAGCTGCTGCCTCAGCCATATTGCGCGCAAGCAGACTGTTTACCATAGTAGTTAAATCGCCTGTAAATCTTATTACCGGCTTCTGTACAGTGACAGGTAAAGTTCTTAAAACAACCATATATAATTCCTTTACACAAGCTTAAAACATTCTATGATAAATAAATCTCCATTACAATTAGTAATATAAAATTAACAAGGTTAATTCTGTACAAGCTAATTCCGTGAAATCACTTTAATAATATTGTATTGCGTATCTCTCTGTGCTGCATCTCTGCCTGTTTTGTGAATAGCATGAATTATTTCTTTCATAGAGGTAGGACATGATGTGCCTGCTGCAGAGACTACATTTTCTTCAAGCATAGTACCGCCCATATCGTTTGCACCAAAAGCTAGTGCTATCTGTCCAATTTTTATTCCCTGAGTTACCCATGAAGACTGAAAATTAATTACATTGTCTAAATAAATTCTGGAGACAGCAAGTGTGCGTAAATAATCAATGCTCGTAGAGACATTGCACGCAATATCTCTACCGAGGGAATTATTTTCTTTTTGAAAAGTCCATGGAATAAATGCTGTAAACCCGCAATACTTTTCCTGAAGTTGTCTTATTTTTTCCATATGTTCAAGTCTTTCTTCAAAAGTTTCCACATGACCAAACATCATTGTCGCTGTAGTTTTCAGACCTAGTCTGTGAGCTACTTCCATGACTTCAAGCCATCTGTCTGATTTTATTTTCAGTGGAGAAATAATGTCCCTTACTCTGTCGACTAATATTTCTGCACCACCTCCGGGAATAGAATCTAATCCTGCATTAATTAATCTTCTTAAAACAGTTTCAATATCAAGTTTTGACACATTGCAAACATGATCCACTTCAGAAGGTGAAAGTGCATGAAGAGTAATATCCGAGAAATCTGTTTTTAATCGTTTAAGAAGATCTTCATAATACTCGATTTTTAATTCCGGGTTATGTCCACCCTGTAATAAAAGCTGTGTACCACCAAGTTCCACAAGCTCTTTTGTTTTCTCATGAATAATTTCGTACGAGTTTATATAAGTTCTTTTATCTCCCGGCCAAAATGCAAATGCACAAAAACGACATGCTGTAGTACAGGCATTTGTATAGTTTATATTCCTGTCTATTACAAATGTAACAGGCTCTGCATCCGGATGATGTTTTTTCCTTATCTGATCTGCCAGATCACCAAGCTCTAAGCAATCAGTATTTAAATAAAGATTAATTGCTTCTTCTGTTGTAATTCTTTTACCTGAAAGTTTATCTAAATTTGGTTTGGTTAAAAGCTGCATGAGACTATTATAAGCCGTATGTTTTAAACTGCAAAAAAAATTAACCGAATAATCAGCTCATAGCTTAACGTATAATTTTCCAAGCCTGTGCTTAAATTCTTTCTGAAGACTGTCCTGGAGTGGGGCTATAACATCTTCTCCTTTGTCTATTTTGTCAAGTATTTTCTTTTCAAGCTCATGCTTAAGTATTAACTCCTGGGAAATAATCTTATGCGGAGATGATATTTTAAAAATATTCAGAGATTCTCCCCACAGATTTAATACTATAGTTAACGGGAGTAATCTCTGTTCATCATGAACAAAAGCCAGATCTTTTGTCACCTGCCAAAGTGCCAGTTTTGGATCTTTAAATGTAAAGAGTGTAGCAATATCTCCGGATAATTCTTGAATAATTCTTTCTATTTCAGTCCTGTCAATTTCCAGAATAGTGACATCTGTGCCGATTCTTTTTTGAAGTTTATATGGAGCTTCATCACGAAGTTTATAAAACAAACTGTCATCTTTAACAAGCCAGCCTTTCAGCAAGCCTCTTGGAATCATCCTGATAAGTTAATAAACAGTCCAGCCCATGCTGAAATTCTTCCAGTGCTGTACTGCAAACCTGGGAATAAAATATAAACTCCTGATCATAGTCCTTTTTCAATCTTTCAACCAAATTACGATTAAAATCAAATCTATAACCTCCCTGTTGTAATAAAGCTCTGGCTGATGTCACTGAAAAATAGCTGCAATAATCACTAAGCATATTAACTGTAGTTTCTCCAGTCATAGGGTTATGACAGCTTCTGCCCTGATCTCTACTTAATGGAAGATAAAAATATTTTTCTAAAGGCTGTCCATCAATTTCGTAAGATTGATTACCTACTAATATTCCAGGAATTAGGAATTGGGTATATTCTATTGGCTCTAAATGGTTTTCTTCTATCTTTTTATTTATAGCTTGTCCTGCTTTTGGTACTAACACAAAACCACTTTTACTAAAAACCATACAATTTAAGCTTCTAACAATATAAGGACTTTTTAGCTCTCTTCGGAGATTCTGGTAATAATCATTATTTACAATTTCATCTAAAATATGTTTAATTTCAGATTTTTTCAAAGGAGTTGACAGAGGCTGTAAAACACCAGCCAGGTCATCTGTTTTCTTACTGCCTGACTGGACAAAATTTAACAAGGCAGGTATTAGCACCTCTTTCACATATACATCAAGAGCATTAAATCCTTTTCTAATATTACTTTCACCTTGAACGGATAATTTATTTGAAAGTTTAAAAAATGCATTTACCGCCTCTTTAACACTTTGACCTTCTTGAAAATATTCCGGATCAAACCCTGCTCTTACATCTATTTGATCTTCTACCCGGTAATTAAATTTTTTAGGTTCTGTTTCAAGTATTCGAAGTGATGAATTCTGTATAGCCTGCTTTGGTATATCTTTTTTAACTTTTTCTGCCAAAGATGCCAGTCGACATTCAATTGAGTTAACCCTTAAGTTTGTGCTCCTTTTATCAAGCAAGTTGCTTGCACGATCATACAGTGACTTAGCAGCTTTTCTTAGTGGATCAATCATAAATTATCTATATACTAAAATGAGATTTTAAAAAGTTTATAAGAAATTAATGTTAATTTAACAATTTGGAAAGTCTGCAATTAATTACAGTTTCCTAAACACCAGGCACGCATTATGTCCGCCAAAGCCAAATGAATTTGAAATTATTACATTTAAATCTTTTACTTTACGGGATTTATGAGCAATAAAATCTAAATCACATTGTGGATCAGGATTATCCAGATTTATCGTCGGTGGCAAAATATTTGTTTGAAGTGCCATAATACATGAGATTGCTTCTATTGCACCGGTGGCACCAAGCAAATGTCCATGCATTGATTTTGTAGAGCTTACAGGTAAAAGACCTTTTTTAACCCTGTCTCCGAAAACTCTTTTTATAGCTACTACTTCGACTACATCCCCGACAATAGTACTGGTCGCATGTGCATTTATATAATCAACCTCTTCTCCCTGAACATTTGCATCTTCTAATGCAAGTTTAATAGCTCTTGCTGCGCCATCTCCATCCGGTGATGGCGAAACAATATCAGATGCATCCGATGAAGCACCAAAACCAGCTAGCTCACAATAAATATTTGCACCACGTGCTCTGGCATGTTCCAGCTCTTCAAGAATTAAAATCCCGGCTCCTTCACCCATTACAAAACCATCTCTGTCTCTGTCAAAAGGTCTTGAAGATTTTTCCGGCTCATTGTTAAAATGAGTTGACAGAGTCCTTGCAGCACCAAATGCAGCAATACTTACACCTGTAAGCGGCGCTTCACAGCCTCCTGCAAACATTACATCGGCATTACCGGCTTGAATAACCCTGAATGCATCCCCAATACAGCTTGTGCTTGTAGCACATGCTGTAACAGTACAACTTAATGGTCCTTTTGCATTGTGGTAAATAGAAATATAACCGGCTGGCATGTTTGCAATCATTGAGGGGATGGTAAATGGGCTGACTCTGCCGGGACCTTTTTCTCTTAATATATTGTGTTGTTCAATTATTGTAAGTATGCCCCCGGCAGCACTTCCTACAACTACTCCGATACGTTCCGGATTTGGATAATTTATAACATCTAACTTTGCATCTTTAACGGCATTAATAGAAGCACTTAAAGCAAGCTGAATAAATCTGTCTGTTCTTCTTATAACTTTTAGTTCAAGAAAATCTTCAGGCTTAAAATCATTACACACAGCACCTACACGACAAATATCTTTTGATGTTTTTGCATCAGGGAAAAAATCCATTTTGGATATTCCTGACTTTCCGTTTATAAGATTTTCCCAGAGTTGTTCTTTACTCTCGCCTAAAGAGCAGATTAATCCCATTCCGGTTATAACTACCCGCTTTTTCATTTTTATTTCGCTTCAGACAAGCTGAAGCGTCCCGCGATCAATTCTGTTCGCTCGTTCGGATTTGCCCAATGAATGGGACAAATCCTCTGTTCAATTAACGCTATCATGCAGTCCTTCATTGTTGTTTCGCTCCAGACAAGCTGCTATAACTTATACAATATAGCAAAGTAGGGGCATTTTACAAAACGCCCCTACAAAGAATTCCTTTTATTAGCATTTATGAATGCGAAACAATGTGATCAACAGCCTGCCCGACTGTAGTAATTTTTTCTGCTTCTTCATCAGGGATTTCAACCCCAAATTCCTCTTCGAATGCCATTACTAACTCAACTGTATCAAGTGAGTCAGCACCTAAGTCTGCGGTAAAACTTGCTGATTCTGTTACTTCAGATGATTCCACACTTAACTGTGAACAAACTACCTTTTTAACTCTTTCTAATGCTTCTTGTCTGTCCATAACTTTAGTCATATCTCCCCCGTTAATACATAGTTTTTCTAGCTTTGGTTCAGGATATCACAGAATAGTCAACATGAAAACGCATTTACACATTTCAGGTAATAGGCTATTTTATTAAATTAGCTACCAGTAAAAACCTATCAGCAAATACTATTTCATCACCTTTTTTTAAAGAAGCTGCATTTATATTTTCTATTTCGCAGATTATGTTTAATTTCAAACTGTTAAAAAGAAATTTTAATGCCCTTTTTTCATTTTCATAGTGTGTAGTAATAAAAACATATCCATCCTTGTCTAATAATTTATCAAAGTTAGAAAATATTTTCATAAATACATCTGTATTAAATGTAATTTCAGGATGCCGGACAATAATCAAATCAAATAATCCGTCTTTTATCCACTCTTCGTAGTTTTTAAATTTTGCAGCATCACCGGATTTTAAGAAAATATTATCTTTTTTATTAGTTACTAAAAGTCTGTTTTTTGCAAAGTCCAGCAATTTTTCATCACTTTCAATTCCATACAGTTTAACTAACCCTTTGCAAGAAGAAAAATAATCAAATAAACACTCTGCTTCAATAAACTTCCCGCATGCAATACTTATAATTTTTACAGTTTTTTTTTCTTCTGCCTTGTCTAAAAGATGTTTTGGAAGATAACTTGTAAGCAAATTTGACAAGCTGTTTTGAATTTCTTTTCCAAGTTTTTCATATTCAATATTCATTTTAGCAACGCTTTGTCAAGCAGGGTAAGGCATTAATAGTTTTTTAGAGGCCAATTGAAAAACACAAACCATTATTCGCTTAAATCCTTCCAGCCTGTGAACCTTCTTCAAGCCAGATTTGAAGTTTGCTTGCTAAAAATTCTGGTTTTTCAATAGCAGCTTCTTTAAGTCCAGTTAGAATACCTGTTAAATCCGGTTGCTGTGCAGTCAGTTCTGCCGGTGAGGCTTCTGGTGTCTGTGATATTTGTCCTTCTGGTTTTTGAAACTGTTTTTGCATTGATTGATTTATCTGGGACACTGTGCTGGTAGGAGATTCAGGTGGCCTTACTGCACCTCTGAATGAATTAATAACCATCAGAAAACCTATGACAGCGATTGCAATTCCTGCCCAGCGCGGCATACCTTTAAAGAAGTTAATAACCTGATTTAGATAGTCAGCAAAACTTGGCATAGCAAAAGATTTTACTGGCTTAGCGGAAGGAGGTTTTCCTGTAGCAAATTCTGCTACTGTAATTTTTATATCATCAACTGTTGTGGCCGGGCTTGTAATTGCAGCTATGCCCTCACGTAACTGCTTGACTGAAATCTTTGGAAGTAAATCACTGTTTAATGCAACTGCGACAGTAATTTTTGAAATTCTTCCCGGTGGTGTGCTTATAGTTTTTTGTTTGAAGCTTGGATATCTTTGTGTTACCCTGTTTGTTCTTGCATAATTTTTATTGCCTTCTAAACCAGGTACTGCTGGTCCAATAGTATGCCCATCTGAAGCTGCTCCACCTAATCTTTCATCGCCAATTTGTTCCTGACCAACTACTCCATCAGCAAATGTAGTAGCCGATTCTTCAATTTTCCTTCTGCTTATTTCAGAACTTACTCTTACTATGTATCCGTTATAACCAAGTAATGGCTGTAAATATTCTTCAATTCTTTTTTGTATTATTTTGTTTACTTTTTCAGATTCTTCTACAAGTTCGCTTGCTGCAACTTCTTCTGTCTCTACTGAAGAATATGTTTCGCCATTGGTATCAATAACAGAGATATTGTTTTTTTGTAAATTAGGAACATATCCGACTAACAAATTTATAATGCTTCTTACCTGTGCCCTGGCAAGCTTTAAATTCTCGTCAGGAAGTTCTATCTGTACTGTGGCAGTAGTGGGTGCCTGATACTGGCTGAATAACTGCGGTTCAGGAATATTTACACGGACTGTAGCCCATTTAATGCCGGTCATTCTGCTGATAATTCGTGAGAGATCTCCGTTAACTGCTCTCATCATCTTTATTCTTTTATCATAGTCTGAAGCAGCCCAGTCGCTTTTATCAAATAAATTAAAACCATCTTCCTGTAATAAGTCACTTCTTGCAAGTGTAAGAGCAGCTCCGTCAAAATCCTTCTGAAAAACCTGAACATTTACTTTCCCCGGCAAATCACTGTCAGATATTCTCCCTTCAATATTGCTTAATTTTAGTTTTGAAATTATTTCAAATGCTCTTCCCTGATCAATCTTTTTTACAAGTTCAATCTGGGTTCCTTTATCCTGACTGTGTGTCCATGCAAAGATTACAATAATAAGTGTTAAAATAACAATTATAACACCAGCACCAATTAAAACCATTCTTTTGTTTTGTCCAAGATTTGCCATTGCATTCTGGACATTTTGAGGATTTAATTGTGTCTGTTCTGTTGCCATTTTTGTTCCTAATTATATTTTTTATTTTCCTCTTTCGAGGACATGCCATGGCATGTTCCTACACCTGCATTTGTGTCAGTTTTTCTACTGTACTTATAAACTTCCCTGCTACCTGGGTAGTTAAACCAAGGGCTATTTCTTCTTCTGCCATAGCAATCATTACTTCATGCAGGTTAACCTTTCCTGTAGTTACTGCAGCTTCAGTTAATTGTTCCGATTTATTCATCATGTTATTTACATTGCCTAACATACTGGTCAGAACATCTTTGAATTGTCCTCCTCCAGTGCTGACTACACCTTTTAATGTAGGTATCTGAGGGATCTCCGGAATTCCCGGGATCATACTTTTAAAATTTTGCGGTGCAAAGTTTTTCATTTTTTTATTTCCTTTATGTTTATTTGGGCCTAAATTAGTTTGTTCATAATCCTATTTACATAGTTTTTTGTTTCTGCAAATGGCGGAACACCTTTAAATTTTTCTACATTTCCTGGCCCGGCATTGTATGCCGACAGAGCCAAAATTACATTACCTTGGTAACGGTTTAGTAAAGAAGATAAATATTTAGTACCACCCCTTATATTTTCAAGGGGATTTAACGGATTCTTAACACCCATTGCCTGTGCTGTCCCTGGCATAAGCTGCATTAGTCCTAGTGCACCAGAGCCAGAAACAGCATTTGGGTTAAACCCTGACTCCTGCTCTATCACTGCTTTTACAAGTTTCGGATCTAAATTATTTTCTTTTGAAATTTGTTCTATATGAGGTTCCAGATCTTTTATAACACTTGAAAAAGAAGGAAGTTCAGAAATTCGCTTTGATATTTCTGCTACTCTTTCCAGTGCAGAACTTATTCCTGTTAAATCAATATTATTTATACCCATCTTTTTGTACAGACGCCCCAGTGGGGCGTCTCTTCTGCTTACCCACCTGGTTTGCCTATACTTAAAGTTTCCTTAGCTGCTGCTTTTGCCATTTCAACAATTGATAAATTTGCTTTGTAGTTTCTTACTGCATACATCATTTCAACCATTTCAATTAAAGTATCAACATTTGACAGCTCTACGTCTCCATTGGCATCTGCATTGGGATGTCCTGGAATATGGACCTTCGCTCCGGGGGTTTGATCTTCTATAACCTGACTTAGTGCAATACCCCTTCCGACCTGATTCCCGGAAAGAAAGTTCATTAAATTTTCTTCTTTTATTCCAAGCTGTCGCGCCATGATAATAGAAAATGGATCTGCTGCTCTTTGAGTGAATACCGGTATTTGTCTCTTATAGCCAGGTGTAGATGAATTAGCTATGTTCTTTGAGACAATTTCCATTCTCTCTCTTTGTGCTTCAAGACCGTTTGATGCTGTATTTAATAAATCAAAAAATGTCATTGGCTCCTCCTATTAACTGGCTCTAACCTCTAATGCTTTTTTCATATGCTCAAAATGATGTGAAATTGATTTAACCATTAACGTATATCGCAAATGATTATCATAGAGTTTTGACATCTCAGATTCAAGTGTCATTTGCCCGGAATAATCTCTGTATCTTGCGGTAGATAATATAGATTCGTTTCCTTCATCTTGCGGCACAAGCTTATTTTGTAATCCACTTAAGACCCTGCTAAAGTCAATGTCCTGCCTGACATAATTTTTTGTCTCAATATTTGCCAGGTTATTAGAAAGAAGCTCCTGACGCTGCATCAATGCATCAGTTAACCCTTTTAGTGTTTGAAATCCTTCTGTGTTAAACATATCTTTTCTCCTTATTACATCTCCAGCCCTTCTGGATCAAAATCACTTCCACTTCCTTCATCATCCCACCAGTAACTGTCATCAAAGCTGCCATCAGTATGCTCTTCCTTCCCAAATTTTTCTAATGAGATTTTGTAATCAAGTGCTTCCTTATCTATCTGAACCGGTTGCATAGCACCTGCCCCTCTTAAACCAAAGAGTGATTTTACAAATCCCAATAAACCAATTAAAGGCATAAGAAACATTGACCATTTTCCAAGACCACCAGTCCCAGGCATGCTAAATCCGCCAGGGAAGCCATATGCCCCTTGCATCTGTCCTGGCATTAAACTACCTGTACCAAAACTTCCTGTTACTGCTCCGGGAATTGCTCCAGGAGTTATACCGGTCGTCTGAGAATTTGCAAAACCCTGAAGCGGGTTAATTCCTGTAGCCAGCTGTCCTAACTGTGAATAAGAATAAGTTTGCGGTGATGGAGGTGCCTGCAAAGTGTTAATGACAGCTCCTGGGCTAAAAGCCTCTCTGCCAGAGGATTGTTGATTAACAGTTCCAGAGAAACCTTGTCCGCCAGAAAGACTGTTTGTATATGCCTGTACTGCCGGATTAAGATTTTGTCCCTGTGGAAGCATTGTAGTATAACCACCTAAGAAATTAGATCCTCCTCCGTTATATGCCCCGTTTGAAAGCACATTCAATAATTTATTAAAAATTCCTTTTGGTCCAACAGCAGGTCCGCCAGCTCTGATGCCGGAAGGATAAGTAAATGCAATGTTTGAAACTGGCCCGGTTATATTTTGCAGAAATTCTTTTAGCATTTTTTCTTCCTTTTTTATGCAGACCTGCTTATTGTGTAATTGACCTGTTCATAAAGCTTGTCTATAACTTTCAAAACTTTAAACTGAGCTGAAACCAGGTTTTTAATTTGAGCCATGTCTACCATTTCCTGTGCAATGTCAACATTTCCATATTCTAAGTAACCTTGTTTTACCTTGGTAGGATTGTTTGGACCGTATTCAATTTCCTGCACCTGACCGGATAATTTTGTAGGTAAGTAAAATCCTTTTCCTATTGATTCCAGTCCTTGTGGATTATTGAATGCCAGAACATTAATTCTTCCTATTTTCCTTTTTTCACCGCTTTCCGGATTAATTCCGTTGACTGTTCCGTCTTCTGTTACCTCAGGGATAAGATCAGGCGGGATTATAAGTTTTGGCGTGGTTACTTCTATATTTAAACCAAGTGTATTCTTTTGATCCTTATTAACTTCAATCACTGGTCTGCCAACATCTTCTACAAGCGGGATAACACGATATCCTTCATCAGCAGTTACCAGCTCACCCTCACCGCTTAACCTAAAATGTCCTGCTCTCGAATATGCTCTTTGTCCGCTTGGTAATTCTATTTCAAAAAATCCCGGGCCATCCAGAGCAAGATCAAATTCTTCTCCGGTTTTTCTTAAAGGTCCCTGAGAAAAATCTTTTGTTTCATGTTTGGCAATCTCACCGTTCAGAGTTTCCATGAATGTAGTCTGATTTTTTTTATAACCGACTGATTTCATGTTTGAAATGTTTTCAACAATTCTGGATAAAGCTTCAGTGTTTCCTTCTGTTGCTTTTACTGTTTGATAGCCTGTCTTGTTAAGCATAAATTTTCTCCTTAGACATTTCTTCCATATTTTTCCACTAATTCTTTATCCACCGAAGCTTCCATCCCAAGAGCTTTTTCACTGGCTTCAAAAGAGCGGAATGTAAGTAATAATGCAACCATTTCACTCATCAGGTTTACATTTGATCCTTCGATGAATCCCTGGTGTAGTTTTACAGGTTTGTTATCCATAATTTTCATAGCTATTCTTCCATATCTTTCTCCACCAGCAAAAATTTCTCCATTCTCGTTAATTCGGATATCGTATTGTTTTGTTAAGCTAATTGGCTTATCTGTTTTTTCTACAATAATTACTTCATGTCCATCCGGTATAACCAGTGAACCTTTGTCATTAAAACCAAGTTTTCCGTTTCTTGTGGGTATTGGCCCATCTTTTGATTCGACAAGAATAAATGCATTTCCTTCTATTGCAATATCAAGCTGATTGCCTGTTCTCTTAAGAGGACCCTGCGATCCGTCGCGAAGAGCTACTTCATTCATTACAGATTTAAAATTTACAGTTTCCGGAATTTCTCTTTTGTAACCGGATGTACCAATATTTGCTATGTTGTCTGTAACCACATTAAGCATCTTTAGCTTGTTCAGCATCCCGTTTACTGTTTGGCTGTATGTATTTGGTCGTGTCATTTTTATTTATCCTTCTTTGAAGTAAGCATTAATTTCTATGCTCTTTTTTAAAGAGTTGTAAGAATATATATATGATGTTGTTTATAACTGTGTTAAGAAAAAATAAAACTTACAAAGGCGTATCATGGTATGCCCTGATTATTTAAGAATTAATTAATAAGCAGAAGTAAAGGCTCATTTATTACTTCATAGAGTTTGCTGATTACATTAATATCAGGGATATTAACCCTTCCGTGGATAGCTGTAATAGAGCCGTCTACAACATGTGCCGGGGAATCAGGGCCATAATCGACAGCTTCTCTTAAAGGAACATTATCAAGTGCTGCCGCTGTTCCTTTTATATGAGCTGGAAGATGTAAATAATATTTAATTTTCTCAAATGTTGAATTAACTGATTCTAAATTACATATTGTTTCTGTAGTTTCCATGATGTTCTTATTTAATACAAAGTAGAGAAGCAGTTGTTGTTGATACCCGGCCTGAAAATTCTTTTTGTGACTTTTATATATTTTTATCAATATACACTCCTTTTGTTAAAGATAACTTAACTAATATCAATTATGCTTGCAACTTCTCTTTTTAATTATTAGGAAAAAGTGAATCATGACAATTAGAAATAAAAAAGAATTAAGAAAACTTTTAAGAGCATCTGTAAATATCTTAATTATTCTAATAGTTTTGTTTTTTCAGTATTTTGTACCATTACACTCAAATGCAATTTGTGGAAGTGACATCTGTGGCCCAAACTGTATAAGCATGGATCCTGATACATGTACATGCTTCCCGATTGGTTGTAATGCAAACTCTACCTCTGGAACTACTTCCGGTACAGCCATGTGTTCTACTGGACAACCAATTTGTCCCTCCGGCCAATCATATTCATGTCCCTCCGGTCAGGCCCCGTGTTGTATTAATTTTTCTAATGAAGCAGGTTGCAGCACAGGACTAAGCTGTTACGGAGGAAGAGGATCTTGTATAACTTCTACTTCTTCAACTTCTACATCTTCGACAACAGGCGGAGTAATTATGTGTGATGATTCAGGAATGATACTTTGCCCAAGCGGACAAAACTTAATTTGTCCA
>Ga0156089_103_pt1 | contig 36062 bp, 37 predicted proteins | sample RifCSPlowO2_02_FD_107742 | JGI IMG/M metagenome (GOLD analysis project Ga0156089, IMG submission 107742) | Candidatus Melainabacteria bacterium RIFCSPLOWO2_02_FULL_35_15
AATAAATATTTCTTTTGCATCAAAAGTTAGAATATCATAATTTTTAGAAAATTTAAAAGTCTGCAATCAACTGGGATTTTCCACCAAAGGTGGATCAGCCTTTGGCTGAGAACCAAAATTCATCAGAGTTAATAACCAAAACATGCATATATTGATTTCTCGGGGCGACACGATTTGAACGTGCGACCCTCTGCTCCCAAAGCAGATGCTCTACCAAGCTGAGCCACGCCCCGAATTCAGCAATCAGTTGTCAGAAATCAGAAGATCAGAATCTAATTCAATCAACAATCACCAGAATATTATACCCCAATATTAAAAACATTCTCATTATATTAAGTGCAAACTAAATAACAGTGTTATTCATTTTATGGTTTCAAACAAATGCTCGTATACTATTTTTGCTAAAAGTATATGGCCTTCGGGACTGTAATGTACTATGTCATTAAGATTGAAAACTTTATCTACATCCTCTTTCTTAATATAAGAAATAAAATCTATAATTTCTAATTCATTGTTTTTGCTTATTGATTCTTTGAATATAGTCTGAAACCATCTGAATCTTATGGTAGCTTTTACAAAGTCATCTCTACTTGGGCTTAAAACTATGAGAAGCTTAGCGCCATGACTTCTGGCAAGATTATAAATTTGTTGGATCATTACACATGGAAGTAAACCATTTTCATCCGGATCGTTGTTGTAATCTAATGTTTTATCACCTGCAATTTTACTTAGAAATGTACCTATAAGACCTTGATTAGGTTGGAATCTATTTAAAAAAAGGCTTCTTGAAAGTATATTTCTTAAACAATATTGTTTTATATTATTACCTTTTAATATAAGTTGATGATTATTATCGATCTTAAAATAAGGTTTCCTTTTTCCATAGAGAACATTACTACCTATACCCGTCAGGTCATTGTATGTGCAAATAACACATACTATATATTTTATATTTTTAAATTTGTTTATGTGTCTGTTTAAAAACAGGTAATATTGTTCAAGATTGTAACCTGATACAGCAAGGTTTGATACTTGGTATCCTTTGTCAGATACCATTCTATCTAGTGCATATGAGAATGTTTGTTTATCGTTTACACCGGCTCCAAAAGCAACAGAATCACCGATTACAATTATTGCTTTCTTAGTAGGATCAATTTCAGCAGATCGAAATCCTTGTGAATTTGAACTAAGTGTTCCCTCCGCCCAATAGGCAGGACACTTAACTGATCTATTAAGAATTGGACTCCATCCAAGCTCAGAATCAAATTTTGTATTTGGGTTTTTCCAGTTATCTCTGTAATATGGTTCAAGACTTAAAAAAAACTCTTACTTCCAGTACAATAAAAACTAAAATAGTACATATAAAAATACTTACCAATGAAATAGAAATATTAACAATTAAATCTTTATTCATATGCACGCAAAAACTTCTTAAAATTAGATAAACCATTAGGTGTATCTAAACTTATTTAAAGTAATAGTATACTTTTAACATTTAACATTTGCTAAAGAAATAAAACCACCTTGAAATAGCTAGAATATTATATACCCAGACATTGGAGATATACTCATTCTGTAAACTATAAATATGGTAACCAGGGATATAAAACAAAAAACAGAAGATCTTCGTAAAAAACTCCACCACTGGAATCATGCATATTATGTTCTGGATAATCCAGAAGTGGATGATGCTGTTTATGATGCAGCAATGCGCGAGCTGATTGAGATCGAAAAAAAATATCCTGAACTAATTACACCAGATAGTCCAAGCCGGAGAATCGGTACTGAACCTGTTTCAGATTTTAAAAAAGTTACTCATAGAACACCGCTCTACAGTCTCGATAATGCATTAAATTTTGAAGAGCTGGAAGACTGGGAAGAAAAGATTTTCAGAGTGTTAGGTGAAAGAACAAAAATAGATTATGTCTGTGAAATGAAAATTGATGGACTTGCAATAGCTTTAACATATAAAGATGGCATTTTAATCCTTGGTGCTACACGTGGAGATGGAGATATCGGCGAAGATATTTCAAATAATATTAAAACCATAAGATCAGTCCCATTAATTTTAAACAAACCTGTTTTCGGGCTACTGGAAATTCGTGGTGAAGTCTTTATGCCAATTGAAAGTTTTGAAAAACTAAATAAAGATCAAAAAGAAAAAGAAGAAAAAATATTTGCAAATCCGCGAAATGCTGCAGCCGGCTCAGTCAGACAATACGATTCAAAGATTACTGCCAGCCGGGATTTGGATATGTTTGTGTATGCTGGAATATGGGATAAAGCGCCAAAAACCCATTGGGAAAGTCTTGAACTTTTAAAAGATCTGGGTTTTAAAGTCAATAAAACTTCAAAGCTTTGCCATGGACTTAAAGAGGTAAAAGATTTTTGTAATGTCTGGTATGAAAAAAAACATGAGCTGTCTTATGCCATTGACGGGATAGTAGTAAAAGTAAATGACCTTTCACTTCACGAAGAGCTTGGCTTTACGGCTAAGAGTCCTCGCTGGGCAATAGCATATAAATATCCGCCTCAAGTCGCCAAGACAAAAGTTTTATCCATAATCTGTGATGTAGGCAGAACAGGAACATTAACTCCTGTTGCAAATTTGGAACCGGTGTTACTGGCAGGTTCCGTAGTAAAAAGAGCAAGTCTGCATAACCAGGACACAATAAACAAGCTGGATGTCAGAGAAGAAGATATTGTAACAGTCAGAAAAGCCGGAGAAATTATTCCTGAAGTAGTATCTGTCGATAAGAAAAAAAGGAACCATAAAAATCCTCCTTATAAACTTCCTGCTAAATGCCCTGTTTGTAATTCAAAGGTGGAAAGAGAAGAAGAAGAATCTGCTGTACGCTGTACAAATGTCAGCTGTCCCGGACAAATTCAAAGACGAATAGAACACTGGTGTTCACGTGATGCTATGGACATAGACGGTGTCGGTGAATCTTTAATAAAACAGCTTTTAAAAAATAAACTGATTGAAGATCCTGTTGATTTATATTTTTTAAAACAAGAACAGTTTGAAGAACTGGAAAGAATGGCAGAAAAATCTGCACAAAACGCTATTACATCCATTCAAAACAGCAAAGAAAGAAGTTTAGATCGGTTAATTTATGCCTTTGGTATAAGGCATGTCGGGAAAACAATTGCAGAGCTGTTAACCACAAGATTTCATTCTATAGAAGAATTGTCAAAAACCACACCTGAAGAACTTACAGAAATTGGCGGTATTGGACCAAAAATTGCTCAGTCAATAATTGACTTCTTTAAAACTGGTGCATCCAGAGAACTAATAAATAAAATCAAGAGGGCACAAATTAAATCTCAGGCAAAACAAATAAAGATAAAAGACAGTAAATTAGCAGGAAAAACATTAGTCATTACCGGAATACTGGAGAGTATGACAAGAACCAAAGCTGAAGAATTAATTAAGAATTTAGGCGGGAGAGCAGCTTCAAGTGTAAGTAAAAATACTGATTATCTGGTAGCCGGAACAGATCCAGGCTCTAAATTAAAAAAAGCTAAAGATTTGGGGATTTCTGTCCTTTCTGAGCAAGAATTTCTGGGATTGATAAAATAAGATTATGAAGATTTACAAATTAAATTCTTTAACTACAATTCTTTTTGGTTTTTTTATTATTTGCTTTGTTGTCTTTTTACCAATAATTTTTATTGAGGTTTTATGGAATACTACAATAGCAAAATCATACAGTGATTTCGCCATTGATTTCTGGCAAGCATTGATTCTTTGGTTAATAGTTTTAGTTTTATTAAATCTCATAGGGATATTTAAGTTTGAATTTGCCGTAGAAACAGCTGATACTTTTGATAAAGATATCTTAAAAAAGAAGCTTGAGAGCCTGCAAAACAAGCCTGAAGAGAAAAAAGAAGAACCCTTGGATAAAAATTAACTTGTTCTTATGAAAACAAAATTACATTTCAATATTCTACTTTTATTTCCTCTGCTTATTGCATGCTCACTCCCGGCAATCAGTTCACCAGAAGAAACATACGACAAAATTTTAACCAGATTAGACAAAGTGCAGGAAGTTAAAAACCGGAGCAAATGGGATCTTAAATTTGAGCATGACAAGCTTCCAAATTTAAATGGTATCTGGAAGGTTACAAAAAAAATAAATAAAAGAATAGCAAATCCTGTACTTTCAAAACCTGTTACTTTTATACACTGCACATCAAGACTTCCATTTGAAAAAAGAGATTTTAAAGAAAAGCAGGTGGTTATCAGTCTGACAAGCCCTGATTCATTTTCAGTAATGGCTCTTTATCCTGTTACTAATGACATTTACCATGATCCAAACCAGGACAAAGATTTTATTTATGAAAATTTCGGTTTCAAAGCTGTTATAAGGCCTGAAGATATTACTTATGCTTATACATTAAAACTCAAAGACTATATAGAAAATCCCACGCTTTCCAGACAATTATGGCTAAATGGAAAACTCCAGCTCGAACATATCTCACATTCTAAAATTACAGGAAAAGGATATGAGATCGAATATACGCCGGAGTGTCATGGTTTTGTAACAGATGAAGTGGCTTTCGAATTTGAAAAAGTATAGCTATAAGCCGCTGGTTACTTTCTTAAGAGCCTCTTCAAGAGTTTTAACTTTTGCTTCAAGCTGAATAACTTTTGCAGATTCTATTTCATGTCTTAATTTTGCATCTTCAGCCTGCTTTTTAATATTTGTAGTCGATCGTGAGCCTATTGACATTAAAAATAACAGGGTTGCAAGGATCGACAAAATTACACAAAACAAAATTAAAAATCCTACATTTGCTCTAAGACTTAAAAAGCTGGTTTCAACAGCAATAGAATTTGAAATGTTCAGTAAGACAAAAAGCCCTATTAAAATAAAAAGTGAGAACGAAATAATCCCGAAAACTGATTTCATGTTTATTATTTTACATTAAATCTCTCAGGTATTCCAGTCTCAAGTCTTATTTCTTTTTTTGTTCTCGGATGTATAAAAACCAGTTTATACGCATGAAGCATCATTTTATCTATAGGATCATTCTTTTCTCCATAGGTCTTATCTCCCAGAATTGGATGCCCAATGCTTTTCATATGAACCCTGATTTGATGTGTACGACCTGTTTCCAGGATACATTCAACAAGCGTAAATTTTTCTCGTAAAGGCGTTTTATGAAACGCCTTTACTTTGTAATGGGTAATGGCTTTCCTGCCATTCGAAACCACAGCCATTTTATGTCTGTGAATTTTGTCCCTCCCGATTGGTTTATTTATAACCCCTTTATCATGCTGGATTTTTCCATGAACAATAGCCAGATAATGTCTTTTTAACTTTCTCTCCTGTATTTGCTTTGCAATTTCAGTATGTGATTTATCATTTTTACAGACTATAATCAGTCCGGAAGTCTCTTTATCAAGTCTGTGAACAATTCCCGGTCTTAAAACACCGTTAATCCCTGAGAGCGAATCCTTACAGTGGCTTAAAAGTGCATTAACAAGCGTTCCTTTATGTACACCGCTTGCCGGATGAGTTACCATTCCCTGCGGTTTATTGATAACAATTACATCCCTGTCTTCAAAAACAACATCAAGTTTAATCTTTTCAGGTTCAATTTTTGTTTCCTGTAAATCAGGTATTGAAATAAAAACCATATCATCTGCTTTTAACCTGTAACCGGATTTTGAAGGTTTTTTATTTACAAGAATTAAATTTTCATCAATTAATTTTTGAATTAATGTTCTGCTCAAATCTTTAAGAGAAGCAGAAACAAAGCGATCTAATCGTTTGCCAGCAAAATCATCTAAAACAGTTAATATTTTTTCTTTGATATAAACCATCCTATTACAATTAATACCACTCCAATATCTATAAAGACATCAGCCAGGTTAAAAACAGCAAAATTAAAAAGCTGCAAATCAAAAAAATCTATGACACCGCCATGAACAATTCTATCTATTAAATTTCCAGTAGTACCACCCAAAACGCATGCACAGCCGATCTTAACTATATTATTTAAAGATACTGCTGGACAAAACACAAGACAAGAAAAAATTAAAAAATTAATTACACCAAGAAGCTGAAAAATAAGGGGGTATTGTTTAAGAATACTAAATGCACCGCCGGTATTTTGCACTACTGTAAACTGTACTAATCCTGGAATAAACGGCTTACTGTTATTTAAGCCAATATCAAAAAGCAAATATTTCTTTGTAAGCTGATCAAAAATAACAATTAAAAAAAATATAAAAAAGTTTAATAATCTCATAATCAAACTTCAATGTCATTATCTGAGCCATCATTTTCAATATCTCTTCCGACAACCCCTCTTTTACTTGTTTTAAAAAAGTTTACCAGTTTTTTTATTTCATCAAACTGCATAAGCCCGGTTTCTATCTTCTCAAGAGCATTTGCAGTATTTAATCCGGACAGATAAATCATCTTATATGCTTTCATAAGCTCGATCCTGACCTCTGCTTTAATTCCCCGCCTGCGCAATCCTACTTTATTTACTCCTCTGATTTTTGCCGGTCTTCCATCTGCCATAAAATAAGGAGGGAGATCAAGCCTGGTTCCTGTCATTCCGCCAACCATAGCAGATTCACCTATACGACAGTGTTGATGAGTTACACACAGTGCACTAATAAAAACAAAATCTTCAACAATTGTATAACCAGCAAGTATTGATGAGCTGGCCATAATTACATTGTTTCCAAGCCGTGCATTGTGTCCTATATGAGCACAGTTCATTAAAAAACAATCTTTTCCAATTACAGTAAATCCTTCTTTTACAGCTCTGTGAATAGTTACATATTCTCTGATAACTGTATTCTCGCCAATTTTTACGCCTGTAAGTTCTCCTTTATAGCTAATATCCTGCGGCGGCAAACCAATACTGCAAGCAGCAATTAACTTACAGTTTGCTCCTATTTCTGTCTTGCCTTCGATAATTACATGCGGACCAATATAAGTATTTTCTTTAATTTCAACACCAGGACCAATAACACAATAAGGGCCAATATTTACACCTGATGCAATTTTTGCTTCTTTTGATATGATGGCTGTTGGGTGTATTATTAGGGTTTGATTAATCAAACCCTTTCTGGCTGTAGTAAGCATGAGAATAGTTTATCATAATAAAAAATCATTTAATGGGTATAATAATGACATGTCAATAGATAAAGAATTAATAAATAAAGTAAAATCCTTATCACAAAATGAAAGGACAAAACTTGTAAAAATAATTATGGGATTTGAAATTCCACCAAAAGAAAAGCATAATTTAACAGAATTAGCCGGCTTAGGTACTGAAATATGGAAAGATATTGATGCCCAAGAATACATCGCCAAGGAGAGAGAAGATTGGACATAAATAACCTCTTAGACAACTCTAGCAGAATCGCCCTTGATACATCAATCTTTATCTACTACATAGAAAAAAATAAAACCTACTTTGATTTATTAAAAACTATATTTGAGAGGTCACGGCAAAGTAATAGCTCACTTAAAATTATAACTTCTAATATTACTTTAATTGAGGTTTTAACAAAACCATTTTTTGAAAAGAGAGAAGATCTGGCAAATAAATACAAAGACATTTTACTAGCTTCAGAAGAAATTTCTATCTTAGAGCTGAATAATGATATTGCTGAATTAACTGCCAAATTAAAATCAAAATACTCTTTTTTAAAAACTCCCGATGCAATTCAAATTGCCACCTCAATTTATACTAATGCTGATCTGTTCTTAAGCAATGATAAAAAACTCCAAGGTATCAGTGAAATAAAAGTCGTTGTTTTAGATCAATTACTTATAAATAAATGAACACATTAAAAGTAACTAAAATAGAATTTGAATCTTTAGACAAAGTATTGTCAGAATCCGTAGATAAGGAAATTCTTTTAAATCTTGATCATTGCTTAAATCTTGTAAGAAAAAAAAGCCGTGCTTTAGCATCCAGTTTAAATAGATGTTTTAATAATGCCAGAAACAGTATGAGATATGTCCTGGTTTATAATCTTGGCAGGAAAGATTTTAAAAATAAAAAACATATAAAGGAAGAAGAACTACAAAAATATCTGAAAGATTATTTAAAAGATTACTTTGAAAAGAATGATTTTATACATTATAGAGAATTTGTAAGGCTTTTACGCGCATGCACTATAGATACCGGCAGTGAAGTCAGCTCCTCCATCAAAGAAATGTATAACAACTTTTTTTCAGGTAAACGTTTGGTTAAATCTTACAAACTTGGGACTTTTGGCCTTTCTTAATATTTCCAGCTATCAAATTTTCTAAAAACGGCCTTTTTATATTCAGAGTCATACTATGACTCTTTTAAGATACTTTATTTAATAAAAATATTAAAGGAAGATATATAAATGTTCGTTCTTAGTACAGCAACACTAGCACCAACAGCACCAGTAGCACTAGCAGGAACTACTAATCCTTCACTGACATCAGCATCACCTCCTGGAACAGCTCCAGCTGGTGAAGCTACTGGCCGCTGGTTTAGAGATTCATTTGTAGGCAAAGCATTGTACAACCCACAAACAAGCACTATACAAAAGCTGCAAGGCGGTAATGCATTATTTTCTTTTGTAATCGGAATTTTTACAGGAACGCTTACAAACCCGTTAACACTTCTAACCATCGGACTTGGAGGTGCAGCATTTTTCTTTGGCATAACTAATCCATGGTTAATACTTGCATGTGCAGCAGTCGGTTTACTTCAAGCTCTTGGCAGTGCAAAAGATACCCTTCATTCTGTAAAAGAAAATGGTTTATTTAGTCTTAGTACATTAATGAGTGCAGGCGGTACAGCGCTATCTGCGTTTTGTGTAATGCCGGGAATTGGAAACTTAGGTAATGCACTAAAAATTGCAAAATTGAAATCTTTTACTACAGTTAAGGGCGTTACTGTAGAAGCCAAAGACCTTGGAAGTGCAATATTAAACACTGAAAAGAAAATAACTGAAAATTTAGTTACTCTCAAAGAATCACTTAAAAAAGGAACAGATGCATTAACAACTGTAGAATCTAAAATTGTAGACATAGCAAAAACACAGGGAAAAACCGTAACAGGTTTTAATGATAAGCTTATTAAAGATCTAAAAGAACAATTAGCAGAAAAAATAAAAACTGCTTCTGAAGAAGCTAAAAAAGAACTTCAAAAGACATTAGAAAATCTTAGGAAATTAGTATCAGAGAGAAGAAAAATACTCGTGGCTAATAACTACGGGAATAAATTAAGAATAAAATTTGAAGGTGCTGACGGAAAAGGTGGGATTCTCAAATCACTAAAAGATCTCAAAGCCGACTCGCCTAACGCCTTAAAGACATTTAACGATAGCCTAAACTATACATTAGAAACCAATTATGATCGATATACACGCGCATTCATTAAAGAAACCTATGGTGCACAAGGCGCTCGCGGCTATGATCAAATCAAAGGAATAGTTGGAAAAGGGAAGGCAAAATATACTAACTGGAAAAATGATGTTTCTAAATCCCGTATTGCTGATACTCCTTCAAATCCACCTGTAGAAACACCAGCCCCAAAACCATCTGCTGTTGCACCGACTACTGTACCATCACCTCAATCACCAGCATTAACTCCTTTTCCTGTTCCACCTAGACCAGTTAGTGTTGACAAAAATGGAATACCGATACTTCCTGATAAACCACCATTTACAAAAGCTAAGCCACGACCTTCAGTTACTGCATCACCAGCTTCTGTACTACCACCAACTGTACCTGCACCACCATCGCCAGCCTTTGCACCACCTCCTCCTCTTGTATATCATGAATTTAGGGCTCCACAGCCAAGCACAAAACCAAAGATACCACTTAAAGGTGGAACAGCGATCACTCCTCCAGGCCCATTAATATCACCTGAAATTGCAAAGCGATTCCCACCTGAAGGACAATATATCCTGAAAGCAAATCGCCAAGGTGTAAATGGAAATTATATCTGGAATAGAACTACTGGTAAGTATGATTTTGTAGCAGATCCACTAACTCCAAACCCTTCAATGATAAATAAAATAATAAATTTCTGTCAAACTTAGGCATAAATTACCCTGTTGGAACCTGGGTTTAATCAAAGAAAATATAAAAGAGTAAGATTAAAGAAACATTAAGTAAGTTAACCTATCAAATTTATTCCATTACTTGCTTTGTATGTATGTAAACAGTCAAAGTTTATTATTAGAGGATTTTATATGAGCGGACTAGGATTTTTCGGTAATTCAATTTTAAGTGTTGCTGGTACAGCTGTTATATATGCAGCTGCTTTTAAAAATCCAGGTTTACTCAGAGAGCTGGTAAAAAATCCATCCTTTTTTAAAAACGAATTAGATTTAATGTATGTTGGAACCAGAGCCGCAAATAGAATCTTACAGACCCGGAGAGATGATGCTACACATCCTCATAACACACCATCACAAGGTCATCCAAGCGCACAAGAAGCAGCTCAAAATGCCGGGCAATCCTTAAATCAAGCAGCATAAAAAGATAAAAGGAATTGGCACAAGAGAAGAGCCTGAACACATTCAAAGATTAATTAAATTGATGAGAAAAATGTTTGATTTTAAATTAACAGATAAACAAATATCACAGTTAGCAGAATATCCGGGAACACTGTAGATAAATTAATTTTCATTAATTATTATGGTAAAAAAAATATTATTTTTTATCCTATTTTTTCTTTTGTCTGTAAATGTCTCATATGCTATTGAACCTAAAATCCTTGATTACAACAAAGAAAATAAAACTATAAAAGTAGAAATAGAAGGAAAAGAATACTCGTTTGATGTTCCCATTGAAGACGTAGAGATGCTGCATGCAACGTCTCTACAGGGAAATATTTCAAAAAAAGAATATGCAAAAGGTCCAGCCACTACTACTTTAGGCTCAAGACTTTTTTCCATACCTACAGATTCCCTTCTTCCTGAGAAAGGATTTGGTTATGATTTTACTCATAGATTTGCCCAAGCCATTGATAACAGTACAAACCATGATTTATACGGATTAGACGGCTTTGCTTATACAGGCATCGGATTATATTACGGAATCACAAATAATCTTGAAGCACATGTATTTAGATCCAGCCTTACCGATGCTTCTGAATTTGGAATAAAATTCAGAATGTTTAAAGAAGCAAAAAAATGGGGAGAAGGTGCACCTTTTGGATTAACCCTGTCAAGCGGATTTCAAAACGATAATATTCAGAACTCAATAGACCCTTATGTTCAGGCAATTTTTTCCAGGGTGATTATTCCAGGCTGGCTGAAAGTTTATTTAGTGCCTACATGGGCAGTTAGAACATCGACAATAGGAAATCTTGGATCAAAGTCAGCATCGTTTTTTACATTTAGTGATCCAAAACACAGAGGATTTATAAGAAACAGAGGAACGTTTGCGCTGCCTATCGGTGCAGCACTGCAAATAGTTCCAAACAGACTGTCTTTATTTGGGGAATATACTCCGGTTCTTGGCGGATACAGGGAAGCAGATAATGCATGGGCTTTTGGTTTGCAAATCTTATCCAGACTTGAAACACATGTGTGGACACTTGGAGTATCAAATGTTCCTTATACAACTTTTGGACAATTCATAACCGGCGGTCCTTCAAATAATTTTCACTTTGGATTTAATTTGACAGCTAGAATTCGGTAGGAATGTAGCATGCTACATCCTACACATTTCCCACAATTTTATCAATAAGCTTTATGTTCTTTTTAAGATGCGGTTCCCAGATAGTTGAATTTATTTTTTCCAGACCATCTTTATAACCCAGATCTATAAGTGCTTTACTGTAATAAGGATTAAAAAAGAAATAACTTAAAAGATCACCGCGTAAATGTCCTTTTAAATTTCCTAATTTAAAAAGCCAGTCTAACGTGCGAAAATTTTTTCTGGTGTCAGGATATCTGTCCCAGATATCTTCTGCAATCTCACTTATAGGACTACTTGGAGAGACGAAGAGATCAGGAATTATTCTCCAGGGTCTGGAACCTCTTTTCATCCTTTGTTCATTTATTTTCCCCAAAAGAGATGGATCGTCAATTGACTCTAAGATTTCATTTACCATATTTAATCTCTGAGTATCAGCTCTTATGTGATCTAAAAAAAGTGCATTTAAAAGTTTCCCGACATTCTGCAAAAGCCCTGGTTTTTCTGTGTCAGGACTAAATCTTTCCTCAGCAAAATGAAGTCCGATAATTATAAGAGCATCTGCTCCTAATAATAGTGCAGGGGATAATGGGGTGTTTTGTCTAACACCACCATCACAAAACCAATCTCCATGCTCAATATTATGATCTTTAAATCTAATATACTCAGGTTTAAAAAATATCGGGATAGAAGTGGAAGCAAGTGCATGTGTACCGGTAATTGTATCCGGAACAAACCGGGCATGAGAATCTCTGGGTATAACACTTATACATTCCGGATCATGAGATTCATAAAATACAATTGATTTTCCGCTTGTAATAGATGTAGCTGTAATAGTTAAAGCATAAATTAATTCACTCTGAATATTTTTTCTTATTTGTTCCCAGCTGACATCATTTTCCAGGATTCTTTTTAATGGTGTGTTATCAAGCAATCCCTGAAAATCCGGCTGACCAAGTCTGAGAGAACCGAGAAAAGATCTAAGTCCTGCATGTGCCCAGTTTTCTATAAAAACCTGTTCTCTTTTTAATGTAAGCCAATAGTGTTCAAGACCTTCAACAATTTTTTCAACTGGCAGATGTACAAGTGAACTTACAAAACATGCATTAACTGATCCAACACTTGTACCACAAATAATTTTAAATCCTCCATATTTTTGAATCTCAGGAAGAAGTGCTTTTAATACACCTATTTCATAAGCTCCTCTTGCAGCTCCACCGGATAAAACCAGAGCTATTTTTTTTTGATGAGTCATATAAAAATTATTCCACGAATCTGATTTATACTGGACATTATATTAAAAGGATTGAGTAAAAAAGGGGAAATGCCTACAATACAGGTATAATGATTAGTTGCAGATAATTGTAGAATAAGGGACAGGGGAAGAAATGAAATCGGTGTTTGAAAAAATTTGGGATTCACATATAGTAGAAAAACTGCCTGGAAATAATTATTTGATTTTTATGGATCAAATTGTAGCTCATGAAATTACCACACCGCAGGGAGCTGTGGAAATCGATCAAAATTTTGGCGGAAAGTTATTTGAACCAAAAAGAATAATAGCTATCAATGATCACGTCTCACCTGCCAAAGATACCGCTACTGCCATTCAGGCAAAAGTTTTACGTGACTGGGCAAAAAAACACAAAGTAAAAATATTTGATGTTGGAGATAACGGTATCTGTCATGTGGTGGCTCCGGAGAGAGGCTATGTTCAGCCAGGAATAACGCTTTGCTGTGGTGATAGTCATACAGGCACAAATGGTGCATTTGGAGCTTTTGCGCTGGGCATAGGAACTACAGCACAAGCTGGAGCTATGCTTGCACAGTGTTTAATTTTAAACAAACCAAAAACCTTCAGGGTTTTAATAAATGGAGCACTTCCGAAATTTGTTTATGCAAAAGATGTAATTCTGGCAATTATAGGAACAATTACTTTCAAAGGTGCTACAGGTTATGTCCTGGAATACGCAGGTTCGACTATTCAGTCTATGTCCATGGAAGAGCGAATGACCATGTGTAATATGTCCATTGAAGCAGGTGCTACAAGTGGAATGATAAGCCCTGATCAAATTACAATCGATTACTTATGGGGAAAAGAAAACATTACAAAAGATAAAAGTGCTTTTGAAAAATTAAAAATCAAGTGGCTAAATTATACCAGCGACAAAGGTGCAAAATACGACAAAGAAGTTTTTCTTGATGCCACGGCGTTAAAGCCAAAAGTTACATGGGGAACAAATCCTGGTGAAGTAATAGATATTGATGGAATAATTCCATCAGATGCAGATGAAAAATCCCTTGAATATATGGGATTAAAAAAAGGACAAAGACTTCTAGGACTTCCTATAGATCAGGCTTTCATAGGTTCATGTACAAATTCAAGAATTTCAGATCTCCGTGAAGCTGCAAAAATATTACAAGGGAAAAAAGTTTCTATTCCTACCATTATTACTCCAGGCTCGCAGGCAGTAAAAAGACAGGCAGAAAAAGAAGGCCTTCATGATATTTTCCAGGATGCAGGTGCACTTTGGACACACTCTTCATGCGGACCGTGCCTGGGTATGTCCATGGGTGTTGTAGCTCCTGAATCACGCTGTATTTCTTCTACAAATAGAAATTTCCCGGGGCGCATGGGAACAGGGGGGAGGGTTCATCTGTCCAGCCCTGCGGTAGTAGCAGTTAGTGCTGTAACAGGGGTGATTACACATCCAAAGGATTTATGATCATTAAAGGCAAAATTTTACCTCTTGACTGCTCAAACATTGACACTGATCAAATTATTCCTGCACGTCATCTCACTGGCATTACAAAGAGCGGGTATGGAATTCATTTATTTGAAGATGTTCCTCATACTACGATTAACGATCCAAAATATAAAGATGCAGCAATTTTACTAACGAGAGAAAATTTTGGCTGTGGTTCATCACGGGAACATGCTGTCTGGGCAATTATGGATAGAGGATTTAAAGCTGTTATAGCCACTAGCTTTGCCAGAATATTCGAAGAGAACTGTTATAACAATGGACTTGTACCTGTAAAGTTAAAACCAGAAGAAGCAGAAAAATTATTTACAGAAAGTGAATGCACAATTGATGTTGTGAAGCAAATTGTTGAGACACCTCACCGTGACGTCTTTACTTTTGATTTAGATCCATTAAAAAAAGAATTTATTTTAAAAGGCGGGTTTTTAAAGTTTATGGAAGGTAAAGTCAGTAAAGTAAAAAGCTGGGAGAAGCAGTATAGTCAATTTGACGGATCTCCCACTGGCACATCTATCGTAACAGGATCATGATCTGAAATCTTTTTCCCGAAAACTCTATTTACAAGCCCCAGTGTTCTTCCAAAATGCGGAGCATAAGCATATGATCCGTTTTTATTATTTGAATCTTTTAAACTTAAAGGTTTTACAAAAAACCAATCTAATTTATATTTTGCAATTCCAAGATTCCTTTCAAGCTCAAATGTAGGCTTAAATCCTTTAAGTTCTCTTTCATTTGAATTACTTAAGAGCCCTGCATGACCAAGGTGCGTTTTTTTAGAAATTCCTCTTACATCAAAAGCACCTCCATCATTGAATTTAAATTCTTTTAAAAGATCAAAAAATTTTCTTTCTTTATTCGGCAAAATAACCGGAATATGTTTTGTGGTTGGATCTTTAAACTGCCTGAATACATTTGCTGTATTTAAAATCAGATTTTGTGCAAGAGTTACAGGGGTAAGAGATACAATAGCCTGCTTGGCAATATACTGAGGATCTTTCACTCTTTTTAAAATTTCTTTTTTAACTGAAACAGGACTTGCGTCTGTACCGGTAGTATTAAAGTCTCCTCCCAAAATTAAAGGATTTTTTATGTTTCTTAATCTGCCAAGTAAAAATTCCATTTCTTTAATTCTGCATTCAGGCATACATCTGTTTTCAAGATGTGTTGCAACAACTGTAATTTTATTTTTATTTGGCAGCATTAATTCTGTAATAATTGCCATCCTTCCTCCATGACGCAATTCTGTCAGAACTTTCGAAGAGAAAATCTTTTCAGCAGCTTCTCTTCTGGCCAGTTCAAGAGTTGAAATCTTCTTTGATTCTGCCTGGTACCACGGGTAGCATTCAGGAAGCCTTATAATCCTTGCATTTAAAATAGGATATTTGGAAAGTATTGCAGTGCCATGAAGTCCTTTAAACTTACTTTTATCAATATTATTCAATTGTTCCAATATCTGAGGTTCAAGAAACGTTTTTGTTTCATTTGTAAATTTTTTAATTCCAAGCTGGTAAGGATCAACCTCTATAAACTCAGTACCAAAAATATATCCCATCTTAAGAGTCTCTGCCAGTTTATGAGCTATATTCTGATATTTCGTTCTGGGCATTCCAATATCCACCTCGTTTAAAATGATTATGCTTGCCTTCCGTAAAATATTGAATTCTTCATTCAATGCACTATTACCAGAGACTTGCTCCGGTAAGTCTCTGCCAGCGAAAATATTTTCGATTTTATCCGCATTAAATCCTCTTTCAATATTCCAGCTTGCTATCCTGAAAAATTTCCCTATAGTCATCCCATTGAGAAAATCCGTTTCGCTGCGGGGCGGCCGAACAATAACCGGAACATTTAACTGGTTTTCAAGCTTTTGTTTAAGCTCTCCGAAGGGACTTGAGGTTCTGCTTAATTCAACCAAATCATCATAATTTAAACCTTGTTCATATCCAATAATTGCAAAAGATGGATTTAAAGATATAATAAATAAAATAATAAATAACAGGGTTCTGTTCATATAACAAATGATACAACTATGACAAAAGATACTATAATAGCAGTTTATACTGTAAAAAAAGACGGGCGGGATATAAAAAAGTTTGCTCAGGCTATAGCAATAGGACAAACCACCGGAACATGGAATGAGCTTTCAGGTAATTTAAGGTTACAAATTTCAGGGCATATTGCAGAAGTAATATCAATAGAAGAATCTGAATTTACATCTGCTATTAGAATTGCATTTCCAATAGAAAATTTTGGCTCAGATCTTGGAGCTTTACTAACAGCTATTTATGGAAAAATCAGTCTTGCACCAAAAATTAAACTTGAAGATATTGAGTTTTCACAAAAATATTTAAATCTTTTTAAAGGACCAAGGTTGGGAATTGGCGGACTACGAGAACTTATTGATAAAAAGAACAAACCACTGTTAATGAGTATCTTTAAACCATGCCTGGGCCTAACTCCCGGTGAGCTTGGAAGCATGTTTTATTCCCAGGCAGAAGCTGGTTTTGATCTGGTAAAAGATGATGAAATTTTGTATGACAGTGATTTTAATGTGACTTTAAAAAGGCTTGAAGAGTGTTTAAAAGCAAAAGAAAAAGCAAGGTCAAAAACAATATATGCAATTAATCTGACCGGCGAAGCAAATGAAATTTTAAAGAGAGCAATTGAGCTTGAAAAAAACGGCGCAAACTGTATTTTATTTAATTATGTTTCTTACGGATTGCCTCTTTTATCAGCACTCAGAAAAACAGTTTCTATTTCAATTATGGCTCATCCGGCATTTAGCGGTGCTATGTGCATGAGCAGTAATTCAGGACTAAGCGAAAAATTGCTTCTTGGAAGTTTACCCAGAATTGCCGGAGCTGATTTTGTTTTATTTCCCAGCCCTTATGGATCACTTGCCTGGGATAAAGATATTACAAAAGACATTCAAAATAAATTAACCCAGTCACTTTTAAATATAAAACCCTCTTGGCCGGTGCCTTCTGCAGGTGTTAAATCCTCTATGGTAAAAGAAATAGTTTTAGATTTTGGAGAAGATATAGTTATAAATGCAGGAACTGCCGTCTGGGAGCATAAAGATGGCGGACTTCATGGAGCTAAAGAGTTTATTAAAGAGGTTGAGAATTTAAGAATCAAAGAAACAATTAAAAGTTAAATTGAACAAAATCCCTATAATCTTCTCTGACTTTGACGGTACCATTACTGAACGTGATGTAATTTTAACCATAATGGAAAGATTTGCACCTCCGGAATGGGTTGAAATTAAAAATAAAATCTTATACGAGAGAACAATTACTTTAAAAGATGGTGTGGAAAAGCTTTTTAGCCTAATTGAAAGTAATAAAAAAAACAAAATCACTGATTTTATAAAAGAAAAGGTGAAACTTAGGGGAGGATTTGAAGATTTTCTAAGTTTTTGTGAAAAAGAAAAAATTGAATTTAATGTATTAAGCGGTGGACTGGATTTTCACATTGAACCTGTTTTAGGAAAGTTTAGAAATAAATTAAAGATCTTCTGTAACAAAGCGAACTTTAATTCAAAAAATATAAAAATAAATTATGAGTATTTGCCTGAGGATTGTTCTTTATGCGGAGATTGCGGGTTCTGTAAAATAGAGGTTATTGAAAAATACCCAAAAGAAAAGTTTACAAGGATATTAATCGGTGACAGTCTGACAGATTTAGCTGCTTCAAAAATAGCAGATATGGTATTTGCAAGAGGAGATTTGATAAAATACTTGGAACAGGAAAAAATTTCTTATATTCCGTTTCAAACTTTCTATGAGGTAAAAGGACAATTAGCACAAAAACTATCAATCAGGACTTAAAAATAGCTCAAGCAAAGAGTGAACTAATAAAAGTCAGTAAAAACTTTTACGATCGTGGCTGGATGCTTGGGACATCAGGAAATCTTTCGGTTTTAATTTCTGAACGACGAGCGACAAGCGACGAGTTACTATTTCTAATTACAGCAAGCGGAAAAGATAAAGGTGAGCTTACAGAAGATGATTTTATTCTGGTTAATGAAAATGAAGAAAATGTAGAATGTAGAATGCAGAATGTAGAATTAAAGCCATCAGCTGAAACACTATTACACAGTACTATTTACAAACATACAAATGCAAAATCTGTTTTTCATGTGCATACTACAAACAGTACTCTTTTATCCATAAAGTTACAGGATAAAATTATTTTTTCAGATTTGGAAATGTTAAAAGGGTTAGGTTTTAAAACTCACGATGTAAAAGTAATTATTCCAATAATTAAAAATTCTCAGGATATAAAATATTTAGCAGAAATTGTACCAGGCTATATTAATGAAGAAGTTCCGGGACTTCTTTTAAAAGGGCATGGAATCTATGCCTGGGGCACTTCGCCCAAAGAAGCTAAAAGACATTTAGAAATTTTTGAGTTTTTGTTTGAATATAGGATAAAAGAATTGAGCTTGACAAAGAGTTTATAATTAATAATAAATGGACAATAATCTAGACAATATACTTAACTCAATTAAACAACTCTCAACAGGAGATAAGCTAAGGATTTTATATTTTCTAAAGGAAGAACAAAACAAAAAGCCAACACAAGAAGAGATTGTTTCCTTCTTTTCTGAAGAGACAAAAAAACTGGAGAATTGGAATCAAGAAGTTGATAAATTATTAGAAGAAACAGGAAAATTCTTTAGTGAGCTTAACAAGTCAATTTAAGGAAAAGCTGAAGCTTTTAAAAAGTAAACTTGAGAAAGCAAGCAAAGCATATAAATATACTGCTGAGCTAATAATTTCTGGGTTAAAAACAATTAGTTTGGAAGATCCTGTCAGAAATATTTTTGCAAAACATGAATTTATAAATCAGGAATCATTTGCAAAATTAAAGTTACTTATAAATGAACTAAATATATTTTATAAACACGAAGAAATAATTCTATACGACGATAAAAGAATACAAAAAGCTTTAGAAATATTAAATGTTTTTGAAGATCAAATCAATGATATTCTCGCTACGTTACAAGCCAGGGCAATATTTCTAGAAAATCTTTTAAGATAAGTTTTGAGTTTTTGTTTGAATATAGGATAAAAGAATTAAGCTGTTAAAACATTTACAAATCCCTGGCATGTATATTAATATTTCTTGTCATTCTGGATAAATTATTAAATAAATTACCACCAAATGAAGTAGTTATCAGCTGAAGAGCCCAGTCTACTGTTTGTCCCCTTAAATCTCTACGTTCTAATTTTGGAGCTACTTCCATAACTTCAAAACCAGCTAATCTGCCAGCTAATCTTATTTTTTTATTTATTGCTCTGGCAACTACAAGGCCTTCTCTAAGATTTAACTGACTATCACCACTCGTACCAGTACCTGTAACATTCATAGAATCTATATCCCACGCTATATAAACATACTTAACTCTTTTTAACAGATAATCTAATGCTTCATTGATAACTTTGTTTATACCTTTATCATCAATATCAGACATTGAATACCATTTTGTTTTTGGATTTACAGCACTTTTTTCACCAATTGCAATCTGAACAAAATTTTCTTTTTTTATTTTAGGCAGATTTTTATTTTTCCCAATCATTAGTAATCTTTGAAAATCCGGATGCGGATCATAATGCTTATTTGCTATAGCTACTGAGACTGGCATACCATGAGCCCTTAAAGACGGGCTGTTTTTAGGTGAATGGGCATCAAAGTGTCTATCCAGCCAAAGAACGCCTATATTATTCAGGGCATCATGAGTTCCGCTTATCGTACCAATTGCAAGACTATGATCACCACCTATTGTCAGAGGAACTGAACCGTTTTTAATCTCATCTCTTACAGTCTCTGAAAGCCATTCATTTATTTTTATTACTGCATCAATATTTTTAATTCTGCTTTTTGCGTTTTCTGGTTTGTGGCTGGAGACATAATGCATTACATCTCTACCGGGTTTTATAATTTTTATATTGAAACCTAATTCTTTTAAATCATCACTAAGCCCATTCGACATCAAAGCTTTAGGGCCATCTTTAGCAGCATCATTTGGTCCGCCGATGGAAAAAGGAGCAAGGATTATGGAGATATTGTTATTTGTCGTCATCTTTATTACTACCATTATCTGGGCAGGTCATGACCTGTTCCTACATTCTCTTCACAAAAGACCACTCCAGTTTTCTGAGCCAATATTTCCACCTTGGTTCAATATGTGCTGTCAGCGCCCTCACTAAAACAGTTTTAAATCCATATCTTTGACCAAGCCATATGTCAGTTAACGGGCGATCTCCAATTACTGCAATTTTAGCATTTGATAATTTTAAAATCTCAAGTGCTTCATAAATTCCAAATAACCAGGGTTTTTTCGCAAAGCCAATGACAGGAAGATCAAGCACCTGTCTTACAGCTTCCAGATAAAAAGCTTTTTTATTGTTTGTAAGCACAACTATCTTAAAATTTTTCTTCATAATATCAAGCCAGGCTTTAACAGAAGGATCTAATCTGGCACTTTTTGGCGCCATTATTGTGTTATCAAGATCAAGTATTAAACCTTCAACTCCTAATTTTTCAATGTCTTCAAGACGTATTTTTGTTACATCATTATCATAAATAAGTGTTGGTTTTAAGAATGGAAACATTCGCATTTAATTGTATTCTATTTCTTGTGTAATGCATTATACCTAACAGAAAACGTTTTAACATTTAAAGGATTCATCCGATTTATTCGGTGAATCCGATCAAACGAAAAGAATTGACAGCGAGACGCTCCAGCTTGTCTGGAGCGAAATAAAAAAATGAATAGAAAGTTATTCAAAATAGCAGGCTTTGTAGGAATAATTACTGTAGTAAGTAAAATCGTTGGATTGCTTAGAGATTTAGTAATAGCAAAGTTTTACGGCACTACGATTACTGCTGATGCATATAACTTTGCATATCTTCTTACTGGTAATGCACTTATACTTCTTGGCGGACTTGGCGGGCCTTTTCATTCAGCTACAATAGCCACGCTTACAAAAATAAAAGATAATGCAAAAGATTTCGGAAGTTTCTTAACAAAGATTTTTACATCGACATTTATAGTACTTTTACTAATAACATTTGCAGTCATTTATTTTAAAACTCAAATAGTGCATTTTATTGCTCCGGCTACTGGACATGATATTTCATATCAAGAAAAATTATGGCACTTAACAGTAATGCAGCTTGAGATAATGTCTCCGTTAATAATTATTTCCGGATTACTCGGGATTTTATGCGGCGTTGCAAATGTCTATGGAAGATACTTTTGGCCCTCATTCAGTCCTGTTTTACCAAGCATTGCAATTATCTTTTTTGTTGAGATATGCCACGGCATGTCTTTACAAGGACTTTATATTTCGGGATTAGTACTTGGCATAGGAACATTAATCGGTGCAGCTTTGCAGCTGCTTGTTCAGTTACCTGATTTACTTAAAGCCGGACTATATAAAAATTGCAGATTAACACTGATAAAAAATCAAAAAGCAGTAGGTGATTTCAATCATTTTTTAGGTCCTGCAATTCTTAGCACTTCTATTGGCCAAATCACTGTCTACATTGACAGCTTTTTTTGTTCAGGACTTCAGGAAGGCAGCTGGACGGCTACAGTACTGGCAAACAGATTAATCCAGCTGCCACTTGGAGTTTTACTTACTTCATTTTTAGTGCCATTTTTTCCCAGATTTTCAGAGCTGGCACATGCTAAAAACATCAATGCATTAAAAGAAACTGCCATTTTAGTAATCAAGTCCTTATGGTTTTTAACATTGCCGATTGCTGTTTATTTGTTTTTATTTGCAAAACCAGTTGTAGAAATAGTTTTTCAAAGAGGCGCATTTGACGAGAGATCCACTATGCTTACAAGCAGTATTCTGATAGCATTGTTACTTTCAATGATTGCTTATGTAGCCAGGGATACTTTGACCAGAGTTTTTTATTCTTTTGAAAATTCAAGAATACCTTTGCTTGTAGCTGTATTTTCAATCATTTTAAAAATAATTTTAAATGGTGTGTTTGTGGAAAAATATCAGGCTCCGGGAATTGCTTTTTCTACATCACTGGTTACTTTATTTAATTTCTTACTTCTAGGATTTTTACTTAGAAAACAAATTGGGTGTCTGGGCTGGTTAAAACATGTGAGATCGCTTTTAAAGATGGGAGTGGCTACACTTATAATGTACTTATTTGGGGTATTATTTTTATTGGTATTTCCTGTTCATATGGAACAATATGGTTTCTTTTCAAAAGCAATTTTACTTTCTGCAAGCTTTATAGTTTGTTTTCTGATTTATTATGGACTTGCCCTGGCCTTAAGGGTAGAAGAAGCAGCTTCTTTAGTACCCGTACTGAAAAGGTTCTTAACCACAACCAGTTTAAAAACATGAGTTTTTGATACATCTCAAAATAAAATTCTTCTAATAATTCACTTTAAAATCTACATTTTTTGCTATAGTATTGAGTTAACAAAGAAGTAACTTAAATCTATGCAATCTGCCTTTATAATACAAAGACACCGACAGAGTCCATTTTTCTTTAAAAGGCCTGTTATCAGAAGGCCTCTTACTCCAGGACAGCTTTTCAGAAAAATACCAGCTCATCAAAATGATGATAAATCATTTTCTGCTATCAGCCCGGGGGAAATATTTTTGAATGCATTAAGATACAAGCATAGTAAAGAAATAAATTATACAGATATAGAGAAAGCTACCGTTGTTAAACCTGATAACTTTACTCATTGTGATTTTTTTGCAGAAGATGATACTGAGTTAAAAAAAAATATTTTAAAAGATTTCGAAAAACTTACTCCGGATAAAGTAAGTGATATGACTAATATTGCTCTTAATATCTGCTTAAAAAAAATTCTTGAGCTCGATAACGGAAATAGACTTGAAAAACCTTTGTCTTCATGGCTGGCATATTTTACAGAATTTTTTGACTGTCATTATAATGCACTAGAGATAGTGTCCAGCAGCCAAAGAGAAATTGCAATTGCAGTTATTTCAGAATATATATCAGAAGGTAACGGCAAACCATTACCTCATCCATATGACATCTGGAAGGAAAATAAAGTTAAAATCAATAAACTGTTTTCAGGTGAAGATTTTGAAGAAGCTAAATATTTAACCGCAAAAGAAAGAAAAGATCTTCTTACTTCACCACTAAGAGAAGTTAGAGGAGGAAAATTAAGATATAACTTCCTGGCAGACATATACCTGGATAATGCTAAAAGAAGAAAATGGTTTGAAGACTGGACAGGAGAACTTGCAGATAAAACAGATAAAGGTATAAATCTTAGCCCAGAAGATTTACATAAAATACAAGATCTATTGAAAGAATCTGAGCATGTATCCTGGGTAGACAAAAAAATGTTGGCAAAATTGAACTACTTAGGGAACATAGAAGCTAATTGTGCTGTAAGGACAGAAAATAATGACAATGCTTATAATGTAACTGATGCTCTGTCCGATGTTACATTTATTGATACTTCAAATGACAAAACAGTAGAAAGGAATTTTACTGACAATGAACTAAGAATAAGAATAAAAAAAATCAAAGAAGATTCTGATGCACATAAGCGATTGGATACAAATTTGCTGCTATGGACTGAAGAGCTTTTAAGTGTATATTTTCATCATCCAATGACTTCACAAATCAGAGAAATCGCAAAAGAAATAATTTGCAGATATTACGGGCTGGGGCTTAAAATAGAACTTTGCAATCCTGAAGAGAAAAGAGAAGGTATAAAAGCTGATATAAAAGAATTCCTGGAATCAAAACATTATATTAAAGATTCAAATTTTATTGATGAGGAAAGAGATGCCTTAAGCAGGATTTCACAAATGCCACAAGAAGAAGTTTTAAATCCTTTCTCTGACTGGTTTCACGAGGTTTTATTATATAGAGATAATTCAGAAAGGAGAGACTGGTTTAATAAATATATTGAAATATTAGAAGATGAACACAAATATGAAAAAAACATAAACAAGCAGCTAGCGGGACTGGTACTGGAATTTATGCAGACAAACTGGCTGACAAAACCACAAAGCGAAAGGTTTCTAAATCTTATTAATTCTTTAAGGAAAAATGAAAAAGAAGATTTTAGAAAAAATGCAGTCAAAATATTAAAGCACTTTGAAGAATATCCGCCTTTATTACCGAACCAGACAAAAACAGATTTACTTACTCATACTGCATCAACACATCTCTGTTATATTCCCCAGATAGCTGCGTAAAATATTTGGCACTATAATAGTTCCTTTTTCAGTCTGATAGTTTTCCAGAATTGCAGCCATTGTCCTGCCAATAGCAAGTCCTGAACCATTTATAGTGTGTACAAACTGTGGTTTATCTTTTGGGTTTGGTTTGTATTTTATGTTTATTCGCCTTGCCTGAAAAGATCCAAAGTTAGAACAGCTGCTTATTTCACGATATGTATTTTGTGCGGGAAACCAGACTTCAAGGTCATAGCACTTCATAGCTGAAAATCCTGTGTCTCCTGTGCAAAGAAGTATTTTTCTGTAAGGAAGCTCTAATTTCTGCAGAATTTCTTCTGCATCATCTGTAAGTCCTTCATGTTCTTTATCACTTGTTTCCGGTAAAACAATTTTTACAAGCTCTACTTTATTAAACTGATGTTGCCTGATTATTCCACGCGTATCTTTGCTGGCAGCACCGGCTTCTCTTCTAAAGCAAGGGGTGTAAGCACAATATTTTACAGGTAATTGTTCAAGCGGGATCACTTCATCCCTATACAGGTTTGTTAAAGGTACTTCTGCAGTAGGCACAAGATATAAAAATTCATTTTCACACTTATAAAAATCACCGTCAAACTTAGGCAGCTGCCCGGTTCCGGTCATTGACTCCTTGTTAACTAAAATTGGCGGGGAAATTTCTTTATAACCTTTACTGCTGGCATGATCAAGCATAAAGTTCATAAGTGCTCTTTCAAGTTTTGCTCCTATACCGCTTAATACTGTAAATCTTGACTGAGCTACTTTTACACCACGCTCAAAGTCAAGCAAATTTAATTTTGTACCTATTTCCCAGTGAGACTTAATCCATTTTTCACTCCGGGGATTTCCCCATTTTGATATTTCTTTATTTTTAGTTTCATCTTCTCCTTCAGGCACAGAATCACAAACAATGTTTGGCAGCCAGAGAGCTTTTTCGGTAAGTTTATACGTTAAATCCATTTCTTCTTTCTCTATTTCAGCTAATTTTGAATTAACATCACTGCCTCCTTTTTTTAAAGATTCAACTTTTTCTTTATGATCTTTCGAGCGTCCAATTTCATCTGCAATTTCATTTTTTCTTTTACGCAGTTCATCTGCTTTAGTCTGTATTCCTCTTTTTTGTTCATCCAGTTTTAATATTTCTTCAAAAAGCAAAAGAAGGCTTTTATCTCTTTTGGAGAACTTATCTTTATAATAATCAGGTCTTGTACGTAAGTCTTTCAAATCATGCATAGGATTAGTTTATAATAAAATAGAACCTTATGAACAAATGTTTATTTATTATATTTCTTTTGATAACTTTAAGTACCTCCTGCTGCTTTATCGATCCGGTTACATGTGCACAGAATCTTTCTCAAAAAGGAAAATTTGCCGATGCAATTAAAATACTTGAAAATGAGTACAAAAATCAGCCAAATTCAATTCCAATAAAATCCCTACTGGCACAAGCATACTCTGATTATGGACTTGCGCTCTGCCAGGACACAAACAAGCCACCCAAAATAAAATATCCTATGGCAAAAGAACAATTTGCAATGGCTATTGCTTTAAATCCATATTTAAAAGATGCAAAAGATATGTATGAAATGATTGAAAAGATACAAGAATCTTTCCGTGTAAATAATGTAAATTAGTTGTGAATCCTATACCCTTAATTACCAGAAACAAATTTATATTATTACCGTGTTTATTTATTTTTTCAATATTAGTTTTAGTTATTTTGTCTTATCTGGGTTTTAGTTTCGGCAAATATTCTTTCGATTTTCAGGATCAGGATATAATTTTACAGTCACCTTCATTAGAACATCCCCTTGGTACAGATCAGCTTGGAAGAGATATGCTCGCCAGGTTAATTTTTGGCGCAAGGCTTTCTTTTTTAGTCGCTGTGGTAACTGCTTTAATTGCCCTTTTAATAGGAGTCTCAATGGGTACAATTGCCGGTATGTTTGAAGGCAGAATTGATTTTTTTATTTCAAGAACAATAGATGTAATTTATTCCCTGCCGGATCTTTTAGTTTTAAGTATTATAGGACTTATATTTAACAGATCCACTACCGGAATATTATTTGCTATTGGATTAATAAGCTGGATGGACTTAGCCAGGCTAAGCAGAGCAGAGATCCTAAAATTAAAACAACAGGAATTTATCCTTTCAGCTACAGCAATCGGATTAGATAAAAGAAAAATTTTTTTTAGTCATCTTTTACCAAATATTTTAAATGTAATTTTAGTCTCAGTTACCTTTATTATGCCAAGAGCAATTATTGCTGAATCTACTTTAAGTTTTCTTGGACTTGGGCTTTCTCCGCCAAACTGCAGCTGGGGAACATTAGCCAGTGACGGCTGGCAATTTTTAAATACACATACAAATCTTATTCTTTATCCAAGCATAATGATTATGCTTACTGTGTTAAGTTTGAATATAATCGGTGATTTTTTAACAGAATTGAATCAACCGAGAAAGATTTATATATAATTTTCTCATGAAAATCGCACTTGCACAAATTAATCCAACTGTCGGAGATTTTGAAGGTAATCTAAAAAAAATTTTAGAAAATATAGATCAGGCAGATAAACAAAATGCCGAACTTATTGTTTTTTCTGAGCTTGCTTTATGCGGGTATCCGCCAAAAGATTTACTATTAAAAAAACAATTTATAGAAGACAACAAAAAATACTTAATTAAACTGGCTGAAAGTATAAAATCGGATATTACTGTTATTATAGGTTTTGCTGAAGAAAATAATGGAAAAGGTAAGCCTTTATTTGACTCACTGGCAGTTTTAAAGTCAGGGAAAATTTTATTCACCAGGCAAAAAACATTACTGCCGACATATGATGTCTTTGATGAAGACAGATATTTTGAGCATGGAAAGATAATTAGTCCTGTTAAACTGTTTCACCAAAAAATCGGATTAACCGTTTGTGAAGATATATGGCATGATGATTTAAGCTGGACTAAGCCAAGATATCATCTCGACCCGGTTTCAGAGCTTTCGGAACAAAACGTTAGTCTAATAATTAATTCTTCTGCTTCACCTTATTTTCTTGGTAAGCCAGAGTTAAGAGAAGGCATCCTGAAAAATTGTGCCAAGAAGCATAAGCTGCCAATCATCTATGTTAATCAGGTAGGCGGAAATGATGAATTAATTTTTGACGGAAATTCCTGTGTAATAGATCAAAACGGGAATATTTGTTTAAAATTAAAATCATTTGAAGAAGATTTGCAGATTATTGAATTTAATAACGATAGCAGTCAAATTATCACTGGTAGAGACGTCCCGCCGGCACATCTCTACACAAATGAAACCAACATGGAAGAATTATTAAAAGCCATTACCTGCGGATTACGTGACTATGTAAAAAAGTGTGATTTTAAAAAGGTTATTATTGGTTTATCAGGCGGTATTGATTCAGCACTTGTAACTGTTTTAGCTATTTATGCACTGGGAAAAGAAAGTATTTCATGTATATTTATGCCTTCAAGATATACATCAGAAACCAGTTCCAGCGATGTGAATAAATTAGCTTTAAGTCTTGGTATCGAACTTAAGACTATTTCCATAGAAGAACCTTTTAAAGTATTTTTGAATTTATTATCACCTTCCTCTCTAACAGAAGAAAACATACAAGCCAGAATCAGAGGATTAATATTAATGGCACTGTCAAATCAAAGTGGTGGATTAGTTCTGTCAACCGGAAATAAAAGTGAGCTTGCAACTGGTTACTGTACACTGTATGGTGATATGTGCGGAGGTCTTGCAATAATATCCGACCTTCCTAAAACATTAGTTTATACACTCTCCAAATATATAAATAAGAAAGAAAATAAAGAACTAATTCCAAAAAATATTCTTACAAAAGCTCCAACGGCTGAATTAAAGCTAAATCAAACTGATCAAGATATATTACCACCGTATGACACTTTAGATAAAATTTTAAATCTTTATGTAGAACAACACTCTTCTTTAAAAGAAATTATAAAGAAAGGTCTGCCACAAGATACAGTTAAAAAAGTTTGTAATATGATTGATTTAAGTGAATATAAGAGATATCAGTCAGCGCCTGGATTAAAATTAACTAGCAGATCATTTGGTTATGGCTGGAGAATGCCAATTGCACAACAATACAAGGAAACAATTTAACATTGGTCAGGTGGACTTCATAAATTGTCTGCCAATTAACCTGCCGATTGAATTTGGTGAGGTTAGTATAAATGCAAACATTATAAATGCTGTTCCTAGTGAGTTAAATAAGAAAATCTTACGTGGAGAAATAGATATTGCTCCTGTGTCATCATATGCCTACCTTACAAACAAAGACAAATTAACTCCTATAGCTAATCTGTGTATAGCATCAAACGGGCCTGCTGACAGCGTTTTATTGTTTTCACAATTTCCAATCGAAGAATTAGATGGTGCAAAAATCGCATTATCACCGGCATCTGCCACTTCTAACAAATTACTGGAAATTATATTAAAAGAATTTCTAAATGTTAACGTTATCTGTGAAATAGAGAAATTGAGTGCAATGCCTCTACAATTGGTTAATTATCCAGCCAGATTATTAATCGGTGATCATGCATTACTTGAATTCTCAAAGATGCCAAGAAATATTTTTATTTATGATCTGGGCTCACTCTGGAAAAAACATACAGGATTTCCAATGGTTTTTGGTATATGGGTAGTAAGAAAAGATATTTTAGAAAAATATCCGGCTGAAATGGAAATTATATCTGACCAATTAAGAAAGGCAAAGGAAATTGGCTTAACAACAATGTTTGACAAGGTTATTAAAAAAGCACAGGGGAAAGTTTTAATTTCAAAAGAATTCTACAGCACTTATTTCCAGCATTTAAGTTATGACTTTACTGATGAATATAAAAAAGGATTAGAGGTTTTTGAAGAGTATTGTTATAAGACAAAGGAAGCAGCAGTCATGTGTAAATAGAGTCCGCTGCCGCATTCCTCTATCCACAATGACTCCACCCGCACCCCAGACAAACCGGTCCGCTCTTACATGCTGCATTTCCAAATGATTCATTTGTAAACTCAGAATGACAGCACGGACACTGTGTTTCATGTCCATGTGCAATCCAGTCCATTCTGGCTCTTATTATCTCATCAAATTTTTCTTCAAATTTTATTTCGTGTTTTCTCTGTAAGGTGGTTTGTACAGGCATCGGTTCTTCCTGTAATTTTTCTTCCAATGCAGAGGCACAATTAGTCACATCTTTATTACCACCATTACCATTTAAAACCTCATTAAAAAGTGAGAGCTGGTATTGTCCGTTACATGCTTCTTTTAATATTTTTCCAATTGCATCCGGTATGGAGCTCGATTCAATACCAATAATTTTTTGTCCGCCCTGAATATTCAACAGTCCATTTGCTACATCTTCCGGTGGGCATCCCCATTTCAGCGCTTTTGTAGCCATGCGACAGATAGCCTCAATCATTCCAGAAGCTACCCCGCCACCTCTCATAAGATGTGCAAATACCTGTCTTGGTCCGTTTTCATCAAAATAAATATGAACATGAACAGGTCCTTCCGGAGTCATTACTTCTTCATTAAATCCATAAAGTCTTTTTGGTCTTACGCGAACTTTGTTTTGCTCTGATCTTAGTAAAGATGCTGCATTCAAAGTCCCTGTCTGGGATTCTTCTTTTTGTAATGGTGTTACATGCAGCGCCATTAAATTATGCGGAACAAACTTACTTAATTTTTTAATTTCCTGCGATTTTTTCTCCTGCTCTTCAACAGGCTGACTGAGCCTGGTTCCATCAGGATAAAAAGTAATTGATTTAACTCCGAGTTTATAACCTCTCATCGTGGCTTCCCATGCATACTCCCATGGTAATCTCCCTTTTATCATGCAGGTATTTGAAAGAGCATTAAAACATTCAGGATATCCACCAACTCCCTTTTGAATACTGGCAAGATGAGTAATATAAGCATGCGGATCAATTTCTGTATTTATCTTAAATATTTTCTGAACATCTTCAGGAACTTCTTTTAGATTAGTAACTCTCTTACCGTTTTTTCTAATCTTGTCGCAAAGTTCCTGGACTTCCTGTTCTGTTTTAGGCCATGTATTTCGCTTTTTCATGGCTTCTTCAAATCCCGGAGAAGTAAAACTTACCCAGGCATCCCTAACTTTTCTGGAAAACACTATTCCGTTAAATGGCTCCGGCCCCCATGAAGTACCACAAAGCTGGGCCATCGTACCTGTAGGCTGCTGATTAATCATGCAACAGTTCCTGACTTTCAGCCCTTTTTGCGCAAATGTACTGCCAGCCCAAATTTCATAAACTCCTCTTTCTTCTGCAAGTCTCTGGCTTGCTCTTATAGAGGCTTTTGCAAGATGATCATAAAGTCTTGTGACAAAAGCATTGGCCTCTTTAGATGCAAATTCAAGTTCATGTCGTGCAACAAACTCGGCTACACCTGCAAAACCGCCGCCATTTCTTCTTTCACGGCGAGCTGTAGAATTCTGAGCTAAAATCGGAAAGTGACTTACAGTAGTTACATCATCCATAAATTCAGTAGCTAATTCAGCGACTTCTTCCATTTTCTCCCATTGATAATTTCCGTGTTCGTCCCAGAAATCTTTATGTGCAGCATGAAGAGTAGTTAAGTTACAAATACCTCTGTACTCTAGTCCGTCTTTCCCGGTTTGTGCCGGAAGATTTTGTTCTCCACATGGATTACATGTATGCAGTTCATAGATGTGCTTGTTTGCATTAGCTGTCTCGACATGATCGGCAAATTGAATACCAGGTTCACCACCATTAACCATTCCAATGCAAATTCTCTTAAAAAGATCAGGTGCATAAAAACAAAATGCTCCGTCACGCTGAACCTGTATTCTTTTTCCATCTTCTGATTTTAAAACCTGTAAGTTTTGTTTTACTGCAATACTTTCTGCCAGAGGAAACTCTTCCAGGCTTACAGAATAAAGTTCAAACAAAGGCTCTTTGTTCAGGGGATTTACTTTTTGTTCTCCTTTAGAATCTAAAACAGGTTTTGTGAAATCGTATAGATTTCCTCTCCATAGAGAATTTGTAAAATAAGCCGGGTACCATTCTTTATTTTCAACATGAGCCATAAATCCACGAACTGCTCTTACAGAAACATTATAGTTTTTTAAATATTGTTGTTTTGTGTAATATTCGAATGATACTTTACTGAAGTAATCAAGGGACTTTTGCATAACACTCAGCTGTCTCTGGGAAAGTGCACTTTCATATTCGCTCGGATCCGAGTATTCATTTGCATCAATTTTTGGAGTAATTAAGTCCATGGCATCATAGACATCAGGAAAATTTGGTTCTTTAGGCAATTGTTTCTTTCCAATGAATAAAGTTACATCAGGATGATCACTGTCTCGTAATTCTATAAAAGCCCCTCCACGTCTTCCTCCCTGAGCAATAGATTGACCTGCAGGACAAAAAAGCTTTTCTACAAAACGATCCGGACCGGACGCTGTACTTCCATCACTGTTAGGTGTTTGCCACGGACGCAGAGAACTCGTATTTATTCCCATACCCATTGAACCTTTAGTAGCATCCATGATTTCATTTGCTGCTTTTTCAATATCTTCAAGACTGTCACCTGCATTCGTAACACCACAGGCTGCAAGTCCACCACGCCTTTTTATGCGGGCCGCATAATAACCCATTGCAAGTTCATGTTTGTTTGTCTCGATTATATTTGGATAAAAAAGTTTCTGCTGCTGCCCGTAGATATTGCTGTTTGTATTAGTACCTTTAATATCAAAGATCCACTTTTTAACTTTTTCCTTTTCTGCTTTTGGAAGTCTGTCATATTTTTGCCGTAAATCATTTTCACTCATCCAAATTTTATATGTGTTCCAGCCAAGGATTTCACCATGAGCTTCATATTGTAAAACACTAAGCGATACTTCAGGATTTGCATTTATGTTTGCAGGAGTATTTGCAAACATTTTTCTCTCACCCATTGCCTGATAGTATCTGGCCGCAGCTTTTAAAACTGATTCATTTTCAAGGGCCAGCTCAGGAGTAAGTTTGATCAGCTCATGAGGTTTCATGACATATTTTAATCTTGCAATTGCAACTGCCATGGCTACCCGTCTCCATGTCTGACTGATAGTTTCAATTGCTTCACCTTTTTCACTCCTTCTGCTATATAGTTTTCTAACAACTTCCTGAACGTTGTCAGGAAAGTTGGCATTAAAATCCATTGACAGAATTTCTTTTGCTTTTTCCTTACTAAAGATATTCTGTTTTTCCAGTGCATTTTCCATCTGGTTTGATACTAAACTATTTGATACAGTGATTGTCATCTTAGTCCTGATTTTAAGAAAAAGAACCTCTAATTAAGCTAATTTTCTTACCTCTATATTTAGTGTCATCAAAATTTGGGAAAATCTTCAGATAACTGTCATACTTAACTGTCTTATTAAAGATAGTAAAGATTAATGGTACCCTAAAATTGTTTTTTGTCATCTGTTTGTGATCTTTCTTTTACGTTTGTTTTTTTTGTTTACAATCATCTTGAAAGCCTTACTATCATTAGGGTTTAAGGAGACTGATTTTACATTTGTGTAGCTTAGCATAGTATTTCTCTGTTCAAAAATTACCAGAACCTTTATTTTGTGAGATTAGATTATTGTCTTTTAACCTTTTAGAAAAGAGCCTGTCATATTAAAGTGTGTGATACACGTCTATCTACTATATATAGTGTTGACGGGTATATATACAAATGGTTCCTTCCAAAAAAAGCTGCAAGTTGTAAGCTTTAAGTTATAAGCTGAAAATGAGTAAAGTAAATAAAAGCAATTTTTGGGAAGAACGGTACATTGCAAATAATACTCCGTGGGATACCGGAGAAGCTGCACCTGCTTTTGTTAAATATTTTGATAAAAAGAATTTGTTAAATAAAAAAGTTGCTGTTCTCGGTTGCGGTAAAGGGCATGATGCTTTTTACATTGCAAGTTTAAAAGAAGGTGAGATTAATGAATCCTGCCTTCAGGTTTATGGATTTGATTTTTCGCACAGTGCAGTTAAATTTTGCAAGGAGGTAAAAGAAAATAATAATAATAAAAATATTGATTTTTATCAGGCAGATTTTTTTGATCTAATAAAAGAGTTAAAATGGAAAAATTATTTTGACTTTGTAATAGAACACACCAGTTTATGTGCAATAGATCCATTACGCAGAAAAGAGTATGCAAACCTAATAAAATATCTTTTAAAACCAAACGGTAAATTAGTTGGTTTATTTTTTATAAGACCAATAGAACTGGGCGGCCCGCCTTTTGGCAGTACACAGGAAGAAATAAAAGAACTGTTTAAAAATGATTTTCTGGAGACAGAAGAGCTTCGCCACGAAAAATGTCCGCATACTTTTACCGGAGAAGAATATTTTGGGGTATTTGAGAAAAGAATATAAAACCAGATTTGCAAGTGCAAGTTTTTCCATAAGCAAAAATTATAAAGGACAGATTTATATTCCAGAACTGGCTTTGGTTGCTTAAAAAGTTACCGCTTCCCTATAGAGGTTTCGTAGCCATGTGCTTCTAAATATGCTTTTGCATATTGCAAAACTTGATGTGGTTCTGTTATTTCAGTTGGAGGCTCTGGGTTTTTGCTTGGATCATACGGAGATGTTCTCTTACCTATTTTTAACTCATCCATTTTGTCGCCAGATTTAGCAACTGATAGATCTATAGCACTAACTGTAGATAAATCTTCGTGTATTTGTGGAAAGTATACTGTCTTACATCCTGCTCGTTCCAAATCAGGACCAAGATTTATAAAGAATGGATGATTACCCCAAAAAATTACATTTATTTTGGGTTGTGTTCCACTGACTGCTTGCATACTATTTTCTCCTTTTTAAATAATTCTACAGTACGATTACCTAATATGAGGATTTAATCTTCCCACCCGAGGCAGGTCTGTCTTTGGCAGAAAAGTTAAGCTTTTTAGTTTTCCCCTCTTTGTATTCTATAAGTCCTTCAGCAATGATTTGTTTTAAATTATCAACATTAGAATTTTCAAAACCTAATTTACTTACAAAAGATATAACCAAATTATTGTTTACAAAATTAGTTAGTAAAAGTCTCACTATCTCATTAACTGAGCTAAAGCCGACTTCTTTAGCCTTTTTCTTAAGTTTATTATTTAGCTCTTCAGAAATAGGAACTTGTAATTTTAATTGATAAGTCATAAATTATACCTCTTTTATACCATGATTATACCTTAAAAAGATTATATCTAATCAAGGTACAATTAGAATAATTGTAAGTCACTTTTAACTTTAGGTTAAGACTCGCAAGGTGGGAAACCTTGTCCCCGCTTCCAAAGGAGCTTGATTACTATCTATCTATAAGTTTAACTGGCTCTGGAGCTGGAAGTGAGGGGTACTGTCCATATAGTTCTGAATATTGCTCTTGTAACTTATTCCTAATGCGATCACATGACAGTCTTGTTGAGAATTCAGTTGGTATGTTTAATGTTCGTTCCAACGACCTGCCTGCTTTTCCTAGTGAATATGCTGCAAAAGCATCTATTACCTTTCTAAAATCTTTTGGTGTAACTTGTCCTTTAGCATCTCTTTCTAGTTTTATGTTAGTTCTTTCTTCATAAAATTTAAGTGCTTCTGTTACATCAATCCTTCCATTTTTATCTTTATCAAACTTAGCAAATATCCTGGGAAGCGGAGTGTGGATAAACTCTTTGTTGTTCATATAGTTATAAAGTTCTGCAGCAACATCCAGGCAAACCTCTTTTTCTTCAGAACTTGTATCCTTTGAATTACCAACTTTAATAAACCAATCACTAACTTTTAGTACTTTGTCTTTTGTTATTTTGTAGGGAAAATTATAGCCAATAGAAAGAATACAAGGACTATAGTGTGCTTTATCTGAATAAAATTCAAGTGCTTCTTCAGGGACATCTATTTTTCCATTTCCATTAAAATCATGAAGCTGAAATAATTTTGGTAATTTGCCTTTATAATCCCCGGATGCTGGAAAAGTGTAAAGTGTACTAGCCAGAAATGGTATATTATTAACTTCTTTTACTAATGCCGGTTCTGAAATTGTCTTGGCTCGATCTTGTTTTTGTTCATTTAATGTACATCCTACTGGAAGTGTTACAGCTACAGCAGCAGCTAGTTTTAATATTGGATTCATTTACTTTCTTCTCCTTAAAATGATTTTTTACTTGTGGATATTATATTCCTACTTATCTTCAAATTGCAATGTGTAAACTTGAGTTACTACTTAGGGTTTTAAGCAAAAATAATGTTTTTAGGTTAAGGGCACCGTCGGTTAATTGCTAAGAATAAATTTAATTTAAGGAAAAATGCAGGAAAAAATTAGAGAGGGAGTGACAGAAAAATGCACT
>Ga0156089_105_pt3 | contig 34864 bp, 32 predicted proteins | sample RifCSPlowO2_02_FD_107742 | JGI IMG/M metagenome (GOLD analysis project Ga0156089, IMG submission 107742) | Candidatus Melainabacteria bacterium RIFCSPLOWO2_02_FULL_35_15
TCATTTTTAAAGAACTTATATTTATAGCCATCAAGCAGGGGAATATCCCACTTAACTTCCTTTCCAAACCCTTTATCTTTATAAGTTTTCAGTCCCCAGTCAGAACAAAATAAAACTGTTAAATCAATCTCTGGTTCTTTGGATAAGAGTTTATATAGGGGTGTCTGGTACTGAATCGGGTGTGAAACTAAAATTGCAAGTTTATGTTTTTTATTCATATCATAAGCCAATATTATTCATAACCAGATTCAAAAATAAACTTCATAGCGGCATTGAAATCAGAGCCCATTTGAATCAACTTATCTTTTAATGAAGCAAATCTATATTCGGGATTATAGTGACGGCAAGTAGCACATATTACAGGTAAATCATGATTTAAAAATTTATTTCTTAAGTTATCCATGCTTCCATAATATACCTTTTCCAGGTCGCCGGATTCATAAAATGAAGCGAAAAGTTTAGGATCTGATAATTCGGATTTACCTTCAAGATCCCGACATCCGCAAGCAGTAAGCTTCCCTGAGGCAAGAAGATGAGGTCCTGACTGGAGCATTGTACATGGTAAATGTTTACCACGCAGCGGTCTTCTTAGTAACTTATTTTCTTTAAGACCTTCTTTAACCATTCCTGACCAGTCGTCAAAATAAATATTTCTTGTGATTTCCCATCCCATTGTCTTTGCCTCCTTAAATAAAGAATGATTTCTTAAAAAAAATCTTGGAGACCTTATGCAAAGAGATATTTTTACATTCTTTTTATCTAAAAGTAATAATCGGTTTAAATTTTCCATAAGGCTGCTAAATTTCTTACTACGATAAATAGTTTTATATTCATTTTCATCTGGATAAGTCATGCTAATGTTTAGATTTGTAAGTCCAGCATCTTGTAATTTGATAAATTTATCAGCAGTTAATAAAATCCCATTTGTAGTTAATCCTATATTTTTTATTTCTTTATAGCTTTTGCATAAAATAATAATATCTTCTATGTTCTTGCATACCAGCGGATCTCCAACAATTGGTGTTAGTCCAATATCACCACCTCCACTGGTACAAAACGCATCTAAAGCTTTTTTTACAGAATTAGTTTCCACCTCTTTATAGATAGGCCCATTTTGATATTGATATGCACAAAACACACAGTTAGCATTACAAATATTCGTAGGTTCAATATCTAAGTGGCAAAGCTTTCTGTCTGTTCTTTTAGAAATAAGCAAGCTTTTAAAATCCTTAAAAATAACAGATAAGAAATAAAGAATGCCTGCAATTTTTTCAAATATAATCATTTTTTGATAGGTTTCAGTCAAGTAATATATTTTCTAATCTCTCTTTAAATCTCTCAAAAGAAAACTTACTCTCAAATCTTTCTTTTCCGGCTTTTCCCATTGCACTTCTACTAAATTTTTTCTACTATTTTCCTTAAGTGAAGAGGTCGAGAAGAATAATCTTCAAAGATGTAACTATCATCCTCTAGAAGTTTAAAATTTTGTCCAAAATACAAATTAAAAATTATCCTAAAGGTGTTAACTGGTGATATTGAACTGTACAACAATCTTTCCTTACCTACATCAGGCAAATAATATGCATTTAGTATTCTAAGATGAATTTTTAATGAGTCTAAAGACAATTTGCTCCAATTAATAGCTTCTGTATCAAAAAATTCTTTAAAATCACTTAATATATATGGGCCTTCATCTGATTGAATAATAATAATAGGCTTGGAGGAAGAATTCAAGATTATTGATTCAATAAGCTTTTTTATTTCTTCATTTGTAAAAAGCAATTGCTGAATATATTTTTTGTCTTCTGGTAGTCTCAAATCTTCTAGCCCACTGAAACAATCTCCATTACTCTTAAATAAATAAGGTAAATGAGGGAGTAATATATGTGCAAAAACAAACTTTGGGACTTTAACAGATTTGGATATTTCAATAAGTTTTTTTAACTGATATTGAGTACAATTTCTTAAAAGATTATATCCTATAAATTTATTATAGATCGGGAAAAGTATAGTGGTTTGTATCAGATTGTTATAAAACTCATCAAATAACAAATAAGAATTATAGGAAATATTAATGTCAGCGGAATTGATATAAGAGGTCACATGGTACCAACCTCCAATATTGATAAATTTATAACCAAAGCTTTTTAATATTTTAACTACTTCGGAATTGTGAATAAGCTCATATACAGGAATAAAGCTGGTTATATTTTCACTTATCCTATTCTTTAAATTATAAAAATAATCCATGTTCAGGGATGATGCTAGTGACAAGAAAGTTCTTGGGTAGTTTGCTTTACTATCACGAGCAATATAAAACCCATTATCAATTAAATGATTTAAAAAAGCACTATTATCAAAATTGAAATATTCTTTTAGAACAGTTTCATTAGCATATCTGTCAAAAATTAAATAGTAAATGTCTTTTGGTTCCCTGACTGTATTATTGTTGTAGATTTCATATTCTGGTTTTATATTGTTTATTTTTAAATTTAATAGTTGTTTGTTTGATAATTTATTCTTACTACTCAGCAAATTAAATTGACAGACATTGATCAAGCAAAAAATCACAAGAATAAAGTAAGTCAAAGTTATAGAGTAAGAGATTTGTTTTGTTGAATTAGCATTAATACACCTTAAGACTACAAAAATAATTACAATAAATAATACTAACCATATTAGGATTAAATAAATATTCTTACTATATATAACTAAATTAGAGTATCTGAGTTCCAAAGCTCTTAACAGCTTAAAAAAATGCCCATATGTAAAAAACATAAAGGCTATAAGTGAGATAATCAGTGAAGATTTTTCGCCATCTTTTATAAATTTAGAAACTATAATCCATATTAAAGCTATAAAAATATTGATTATTATAAGAGGGATAATGACAATATTAAAATGTAACTCTCGAATGTTGTTTGAAAGCAAGAACAGAACCGGATAGGAAGCTACTAAAAACGGGTGTACTACAAGTTCTCTTTTCATTCTATATTTTGTCCATTAGATACAGTATTCTTTCAGAACCAGTTAATTGCATGGAATCCTTAATAATAAAAAAATCTTTAAAAGCTAATTCAAAAGCCAATTTCGTATAATCTTTAAATATATCTTTTTTTGTTGCTAGCAATCTTTGTACTTGTGAATCACTTTTGGGTATGAACTCAATTATTAATTTATTGCATAAATCAGATAGAAAGCTTGCTATATAACGAAAAGATACATTGTTAGATATAGATAAATGATGGAGTAAAGCAAGGACTAAAGCAGTATCAACCTTTGTCCTTTCTATAAATGATTTCCTTTCTTTATTAGACCATCCTATTGCTGGGCTGGGATTCATAACATCTACTATAAGAGGTAAAATATTTTTTATATTCCTATTCTTACATTCTATATAATTACAGTCCACTACAACCGGATCAAGATCACATGATATTGTTTTAATATTTTTGTTAGCTGTTAACATACTAAAATATCCTTCATTGGCACCGAGATCAAGGACGGATGATGGTGTAACTTTATCTAAAAATTGACTTACTACTTCTGTTTTATGTTTGAATGTGCCCGGTAGATAGTAACTATTCTTATAATATTTTGACCATGTGGAATCTTTATGTCTCCAGTTTAATTGCATAATGGAATTTTCTAAGCTATTTATAATCGAAACCATCTGTTCTTTACTAACTTTATTTAATTGGGTTGAGTTGTTTTGCTTCTTACCAAAGGCTACCTTGAACTTAGAATGACAATGTAAATGCCCTAATAAAGGAAAATTGAAATATGACGACAGAGGTAATAAGCGACTTGCCAACTCTAGTGGTATCCCATCAATATAAATTTGTAACAACTTGGCTAATCCAGCATCTTTATAAACAGTCAAGGATAGCGGTGCCAAAAAATTCTCACAAAATTGTCTGTAAGCTATCCATGGGATGCCCTCATCATATTTTTCAAGAGATAAAGTATCAATTAATATTGGTTTACCATTTAGAAATTGTATATTATAAGCACTAGCATCTTTTAAAATCATCCCATATTCAATAGCAGTTTTTTGAATTTGTAACGTGAGTAAAGCTGCATCTTTAAGTTGGCTAAATGACCATTCATATGGATAAGATATAAATTCTATTTTTTCAGGTTTAATGTTCTTGTAGGGTTTGATTTCAAAGTTTTCTTGACTATCTATTTCTTCGTGAGGAATTAATAGCTTTGAATTAATAAGAGATTCGTAAAGTCCGGAAGTAATTAAATATTCATAGTGCTCCTTATAGTTAGAGTTAATTTGTCTGTAAACATCTTTATTCACGTAAAAAACGAAACCACTTGGATCTCTGAATGAACTTGCTTCCTTCATGCCTAGTCCTTGTTAACCCTAAATATAGAAAATAATGACTTGAAAATCCTAACTATTTTTAACCAAAAAAACTTAAGAGAAAAAGCAACACCAATTAAAGAAGCTAAAATAATTTGGAAGAAATAACTTCCACTACCAGGATCTATATAAGCATAAGCTTCATTAAAGCACAATAAAAAAATCACCACATAAAAAAACATTATTCTGACAATAAGCTGATAAATCAATTTTAAACTTTTATACAATTTTCTTTCCAGCCTTATTCTTTATACTTAATAAAGAACATATTTCAACCAAAGGAGTATCTAAAATAATACTACCCTTAGAGATACCGCTTTAATCTTGTATATCAATAAATACTTCTTAAAATTCACATATTATATTGCCTAGTTTCTCTTTAAACGAACAAAAACCAAATTTACTCTCAAATCTTTCTTTCCCTTTTTTACCCATTTTATTTCTTAAGTCATTATCTTTCAGTAATTTTATAATTGAATCTGATAGTGAAGTGCTGTCATTTGGTGAACACAAAATCCCTGTTTCTTTGTCTTTTATAACTTCAGGTATGCCGCCGGCATTTGCCCCTATACAGGGCTTTGAAAAATACATGGCTTCTAGAAAAACAATTCCAAAACCTTCACCAGTACTCGGAAGAATAAAAATATCACAAGATTCATAATATAAGGAAAGTAAATCATCTGGTATAAATCCAGCAAAAATCACATTATCTCTCACGCCTAGATTTTTTGCTAATAGTTCCAACCTGAAACGATCAGTTCCCTCACCCACTATTACATAATAAGCATCAGGAATATTTTTTAAAACCTCAGGCAATGCTTTTATTACAAGATCAATATTTTTATAACGTTCTCTTGGGTCAAGCCTGGCAACACTTAGAATTATCGTTCCTATTGGCAAGACCAGATCTTCATCAACTCCTGGCTGAGCTTGATAAAAAGGATCCAGTGTACACGGGAAAATAGTAAACGTATTTATTATCTCATTATAGTTTTTTATTTGTCTTTTTGTATAAACACTTATAGACAATATTTTATTAACACTTCTTACTCCAGCCAATTTAAAATAGTTAAGCTTTTTCCATGCTTCAATACCATAAATAGTTAAATATTTTTTTGCACCTGAGTTCATAAGTACTGCAAGTGGAGAAAAGTTTATATGTCCAAAAATAACTTTATCTGCTCTGGCACTTTCCTTTAATGCATGAATAAAGAACTTGAAGCGATTACCCGAAAAGTACTTATATTCAATGTTTCCGGATGAAATATATTTAGCAGACAAACTACTTTTACCTGTATCATTTAAAACTAATACTTTTACATTAATATTATGCTTTACAGATAAATCATCTAAAGCTTTTACAAAAGATCGATTAAATGTTTGTATGCCACCAGTTGCATCAAACAAATCTGTAAGTAATAAAAGAATTTGCATTTAAGTTTTAGAGAGTGCTGATTCTGTCCATTTATTTGCTATAACTAATGCCCATACTCTGGACCAATGAAGTTTATTATTTTTAAACTCATTCCAAATTTTTTTAAGAGCACTTTGTTCAAAATAGCCTTGTTGTAAACAAATTGAAAGAAAGTACTCAGAACCATTATTAATCCATTCTTTAAGAGGAAAAATAAATCCCATTTTATTTCTGCACAAAATCTCTTTTGGTAAAAATTCTGACATAAGATTTACAAGCAGTGGTTTATTAACTTCACTATCCAACTTTAATCCTGAAGATAGTCCTGTAACATATTCCACAAGCAAGTGATCCAGATATGGCACCCTAAGTTCTATTGAATTAGCCATGCTCATGCAGTCTGAGTCTTTTAAAATCTGATTTTGAAGATAATGGTTAAACTCTAACTTATTAAAAGTACTTATAAGTTTTCCATTTAATTTCCCACCACATAATAAGTGAGACCCCATAAGTTCACAATATTGTTCCTGACTAACCCCTAATAGGTCTTGAATCTGCAATGGAGTAAATAACCCTCTGAACAACAAATAACAGTTTTCAGAATTTACTACATTTAAATAAGATAATTTTTCAAATCTTCTGCTGTTAAACAATTTTGAAATTGATATAAGACTATTTATTAATCCCAGGGACATGAAAGGTAAGATTTTATTTAACAATTTTGCTCTTTTAAAATGAGAATATCCAAGGAAAATTTCATCAGATCCAATTCCAGAAAGTACCACTTTTAATCCGGTTTTTTTTGCTGCTTTAGAAATAAAATAAGTGTTAATCCCATCAATTGTTGGTTGATCCATAACTTTTAAAATATTTGGTATCTCATTTAAAAAATCTTTCTCCTTCAGTAATATCTCCTTGTGATCTGTTTTATATTGTTCAGCTACTAATCTTGCATATTTTGCCTCATTATAATTTTTTTCTTCAAAGACTACAGAAAGCGTAGTTATTGGAGTACTTGAACAGTGGCTTGCCAATGCTACAAGAGATGAAGAATCCAATCCACCACTTAAAAATATTCCTGTTGGTACATCACTAATCAAATGACCTTTTACTGATTTAGATAAAAGAGATTTTATTTTGGCAAGAATCTCACCATAATCATTAATTTCATTTTTATCGGTTGAGTTATTTATGTAATCTTCAATATCATAGTACTTTTTTATACCTATAGATCTTCCTCCTTCTTTAATATCCATATAAGAACCGCATGGCAGAGAAAAAATCTTTCTAATGGTTGTAAGTGGAGATGGCACAGAGCCTAACTGTAAAAAATAAACCAGTGCTTCTATATTTTTTTCATCAGGCACAAGCATACTTTTTATAATGCCTTTAACTTCAGAAGCAAAAATCAGTCTGTTTTTGTCTTCATAGTAATAAAGTGGCTTGATTCCAAATCTGTCTCTTGCCAAGATTAATCTATAGCCGGATTCATTATTTCTTTTATCGTAAAGAGCAAATGCAAACATTCCCTGTAGTCTTTTAAGTAGTTCATCAATTCCCCATTCTTCATAACCATAAATTAAAACTTCTGTATCAGTTTTTGATTTAAATGGATATCCTAAATCAATTAATTCATTTCGTAGTTCCTGAAAGTTATAAATTTCACCATTATAAGTAATCCAAATAGTTTTATCATGATTACTCATAGGCTGATGACCAGCTTCTGACAGATCTAAAACAGCAAGTCTTCTGTTTGCAAACCCTATTTTTTTATCTTCTGAGATAAACATACCAAAGCCATCAGGCCCTCCATGAATCATAGAATCTCTCATGGAAATTAATGCTTCTTTCATTAATCCTTCATTGAGTGAATTCTGAAAATTTATAATTCCAGCTATGCGGCACACTTATTTTCTTTATCTTACAACAGAAACATTAGAGATTTGTTTTTTTAATAAAGCCAGGTCATGATTTACCATATCTTTTACAAGGTCACAAAAAGAGACTTCAGGTTCCCAATTTAATTTCTTTTTTGCTTTACTGTAATCACCCTTAAGTTCAAATACTTCAGCTGGTCTGTAAAACTTTTCATCAATCTTTGTATATTCTTTCCAGTCAAGATCCACGCTGGCAAAGGCTGTCTCTGCAAATTCTTTTACTGAGTGGCATTCTCCTGAGGCTATCACATAATCCTCCGAAGAATCCTGCTGTAACATTAACCACATGGCTTTTACATAATCACCGGCAAATCCCCAGTCTCTTTTAGGTTCCAGGCTTCCAAGCTTTAATTCTTTTACTAACCCAAGTTTAATTTTTGCAACTGTGGTTGTAATTTTTCTGCTTACAAATTCATATCCACGTCTTGGAGATTCATGATTAAATAAAATACCGCTTAAAGCAAACATATTATAAGATTCTCTGAAATTCTTTGTTAAATGATATCCTGTAACTTTTGAGATCCCATAAGGAGAACGTGGATTAAATGGAGTGTTTTCATTCTGCGGAGACTCATTTACATTACCAAACATTTCGCTTGTGCCAGCAAAATAAAATCTACAGCGGGGAACTCTTTCTTTTATTGCTGAGAGTACAGACAGTGTGCCATTAACATTAGTATTAATTGTTGAAAATGGATCTTCAAATGAATAGCTGACAAAACTAATCGCTGCAAGATGATAGCACTCGTCCGGCTGCACTTTTTCTAAAACATTATAAATACTTCCATAGTTTTCCAGTGAGGCAGAATGAAGAGTTAATTTTTCAAGAATGTGGTTTATTCTGTAAAATCTGTGCTCCGGGTTTTCTATTGCGTTGTTTCTTACAATTCCATGAACCTCATAACCTTTGCTTAATAAAAATTCTGCAAGATATGAACCATCCTGTCCTGTTATTCCTGTAATTAAAGCTTTTTTCATAAGCAATCTTTCAATAATTATTTTACCCCAACACCCCCACCTCAAACATTATTCCGTATTTTTTATAAAGCTCCTGAGCTGATTTTGTATCATCCAGCTCTACTGTTACTGAAATCTTTTTTAAATCTTTTCCAGCCCAGTATCCTAAAGAGCCTGGTGTAGGATAGCCAATATCATGATGTGAAATTAACCCTGTAGCAACACTTACCTTTTCCGCTAATTCTCTACTCTGTTCACCATCATAATTTACCATTGGCGGGTTTGGAAACTGAATAGTATGGTTTGTATGAATTGCAATAATTTTTTTAAAGTTATATTTATTTAATAAACTTACAATGATTTGTGTTTCCGGTTCTGATGCTGGTTTTACACCTGGATAATAAGCACTATTATTAGCTAATGAAATGCTTTGCCAGCAGCTTGACGGAAAGTTTCTGTTTAAATCCACTCCATTTGCATTTCCTCTCGTCTTAAGTGAAATACCATCAGGATTTATACATGGAATTAAAACTAAAAAACAATCCTTTGGAAATGGTTTATTTTTAATTTCATCTATATACAGCTCACAAACTTCTTTTGACTGTGGTTCTACACCATGAATACCACCAATAACAATAGTTTTGTTAAAGGATTTTTCGTTTCCAAAAAAATATCCTTTTATTTCTTTACCTTTTATGCTTTTGCCCAGAATGATTTCTTTCATATAAGTTAGAATAATATATAAAACATGAAATATCAACTAACCATTAAAAAAATATCTGACCTCTTTGGATGCAACATTGAAGATAATTCAGTCATCACTGGCATTTCATATGATTCCAGGAAGGTAAAAGAAAGTGACATCTTTATATGTTTAATCGGAGAAAAGACGGATGGCCATAATTATATAAAAAAGGCAGAAGCTAAAGGTGCAAAGGTTATCTTAGCTCAAAAAAAAGTCAATTCGAATCTTCCGGTAATTTACGTGCAGAACACACAAAGTTCAATAGCAAAGCTTGCAAATCTGTTTTATAAAGAACCTTCAAAAAAAATAAAAATAATCGGGGTTACTGGTACAAACGGAAAAACCACGACTACTCATTTAGTTCAGCATATCTTTGAAAAAAACAATTTAAAAACTGCAGTTATTGGAACACTTGGAACAAGAGAAAATATAAACAGTAATTATTATGATGCAAAACATACCACCCCGCAGGCTTCAGATCTTCAGAAACAGTTAAGTAATCTGGTTGAAAAAGATTTTTCGCACCTTGCTATGGAAGTAAGCTCTCATGCACTTAGTCTTCATAGAGCAGATGAATGTAATTTTGTAAGCGCTGTACTTACAAATATTACCCAGGATCACCTGGACTTTCACCTTACAATGAATGAATACTGGAGAGCAAAAAGAAAATTATTTGAAATGTTGAATTTATCTTTTTGGAAAAACAAATATGCAATTATAAACAAGGATGATGTGTTATTTGAAGAATTTGCAAGGGTTTTAAATAAAGATATAAAACTATTTAGCTATGGAGTAAAAAACAAATCTGACTTTCAGGCAAAAGACATTTCTTTTCAGCCAGGCGGTCTGTCTTTTACACTGAGTTCACCAAAAAGGGAACATAAAGTTAAGTCCAGATTAAACGGTATGTTTAATGTCTATAATCTATTAGCTGCAATCTCTGTTTCTTACGGAGAGGGCATTGAAATAAATAAAATTATTGATGCAGTTTCAGATGCAAAAGAAGTACCGGGAAGATTTCAAATTATACAAAATGAAGATTCACCGCTTTGCATAGTAGATTATGCACATACACCGGATGGCCTTGAAAATATTTTAACTGCTGCAAGGCTTATGACTCCTAGGGATAGAAAATTAATTTGTGTTTTTGGCTGCGGGGGAGACAGAGACCCTACCAAACGTCCTAAAATGGGGAAAATTGCAGAAGACCTTTCAGATATTGTAATAGTTACATCAGACAACCCGCGCTCAGAAGATCCAAAACAAATTATCAGCGATATTTTAAGTGGAATAAAAAACACTTCAAATATAATAGTAGAAACAGACAGAAAAGCAGCTATTGAAACAGCCGTAAAAAAAGCAAATAAAAATGATGTTATTGTAATAGCCGGAAAAGGACATGAAGATTATCAGATATTAAAAGATAAGACGATTCACTTTGATGACAGGGAAGTAGTGATGAAGTTACTGCAAGCATTGACATGCTAAAAGAACGTTTAAAACTTGGAATAATAAAGTCTTCTCATACCCATTCGTTATCTTCGATAATGCATACTGCTGCTCTTCAGCACCTAAATATAAATGGTGAATATAAAGCATATGAAGTAAAATCTGAAGATCTGGAAAAAGTTTTTAAAGAATTAAAGAAGGAGAAGCTAAAAGGAGTAAATGTCACTATTCCGCATAAAATAAATATTATTCCATTACTTGATGAGTTAACTGAGAGAGCAAAACAAACAGGAGCAGTTAACACTGTAATATTCAAAGACAAAAAAACAATTGGAGACAATACTGATATTAGTGGATTTTGGGATGCAATTCCGGAAAAAATCAGAAAAGATATTTTTGGAAAAACTATTTCTATCCTTGGATGTGGCGGCGCTGCTTATGCATGTGTAATTGCATTTTTATCAAACAATGTCTCTTCAATGAAAATTTATGGCAGAAATAAAAAGAAACTGTCTGATTCTAAAGATTTTCTTGACAAAACCGTAGAGGCGCTGCATTGCAGCGCCTCTATAAGTATTGATTTATTATCCAATATAGATCTCTCAAATACAAACATCCTTGTAAACACCACACCAGTTGGCATGTATCCTGATGTGGATGAATGTCCTGTTGAAGAAGAAGATTTAAAGAAATTACCAAAAGATGCTTTCGTCTATGACATTATTTACAACCCGCCTGAAACAAAACTTTTACAGTATGCAAAATCATTGGGTTTGGAAACCTTAAATGGTATTGAAATGCTTGTAAGGCAGGGAGCTGAATCACTAAACATCTGGCTTGAAAAAGATATTGCGCCAATTGAAGTAATGAGAAACGCTGTCACCTAAAGGTTTGCGCAACTTCCGATTTGATAATATTCCTGCAGTGATTTTACATCTACTACTCCTGACTTTAAAGCTCTTATAGCACAAGCTGTTGCACTGGCACCACGGGCAGTCGTTACTACCGGAATGGAATACTGGATTGCTGCCTGCCTTATATACCGGTCATCTTCTCTGGCTTCTCTTCCAATTGGAGTATTTATAATAAGCTGAATTTCCTTGTTTTTAATACAATCCACAATATTTGGTCTGCCTTCATATACTTTTTTTACTTCAGTAACGTTAATCCCGTTTTTTCTTAAAATTTTTGCAGTGCCACCTGTAGAATAAATTCCCAGTCCCATTTCAAATAACTCTTTGGCAGGAGATACAATTAGTTTTTTATCTCTGTCGTTAACACTTATAAAAACGTTACCTCTTACAGGAAGATGCTGACTGGCTGCTATCTGGGATTTTGCATAAGAAACACTAAAGTCAGAACTTATACCCATAACTTCACCTGTAGATTTCATTTCCGGTCCAAGAATTATATCTGAACCGGGAAATTTGTGAAATGGTAAAACCACTTCCTTGACTGAGATATATCTGGGAACTGTTTCTTTTAAACCCAGTTCTTTTATAGTCTTACCAAGCATGATTTTACTGGCCATTTTTGCCCATGGAATACCTGTAGCTTTTGATACAAATGGAATGGTACGACTGGCTCTGGGATTAACCTCCAAAACATATAAAATATCATCCTTAATAGCAAACTGAATATTCATAAGTCCAATAACTTTTAATTCCAGCGCCAGCTTAATTGTGGCTTCCCTGATTTCTTTGATTTGTTTATCGGGAATATTTTGCGGTGGCAGTACACATGCACTGTCTCCACTGTGAACACCAGCTTCTTCAATGTGCTCCATAATTCCGCAGATTAAGACATCTTTTCCGTCTGAGATTGCATCTACATCAATCTCAGTAGCATTTTCCAGAAACGTGTCTATTAAAACAGGATGGTCAGGCTCTACTTCAAAAACCTTCTCAATAAATTTTTCCATTTCATTTAAACTGTAAAATACTTCCATGGCTCTGCCGCCCAGTACAAAGCTTGGTCTGACTAGAAGTGGAAACTTTAACTTTTTAGCAAGTTCTATAGACTCTGAAATTGAAGTGGTAGAGAAAGATTGAGGCTGGTTTAGTCCCAGTCTTTCAATAACTTTTCTAAAAAGCTCTCTGTCTTCTGCAAGCTGAATACTTTTTACTTCGGTCCCTAAGATCTTTACTCCAAGCTCTTCCAGCGGCTTTGCAATATTTAACGGAGTCTGACCACCATACTGAACAATTACTCCTTCTGGTTTTTCTACTTTATAAATATTAAAAACATCTTCACACGTTAAAGGTTCAAAATATAATCTGTCTGAGACATTATAATCGGTTGAAACTGTTTCCGGGTTTGAGTTAACCATAAGGGTTTCATATCCATCCTCATGAATCCCAAACGTAGCATGTACACAACAATAATCAAATTCAATTCCCTGTCCTATTCTGTTTGGTCCGCCACCTAAAACCATTACTTTCTTTTTGCTGGATTTTTTTACCTCAGATTCAGTCTCTCCTGTTTCATAAGTAGAATAGTGATAAGGTGTGTAAGCTTCAAACTCACTGGCGCATGTATCAACGGTTTTGTAGACTGGAAAAACTGAGTGTTTTTCTCTTAATTTTCTTATATCAGATTCGGTTACCATGACACACTGAGCAATTTGTTTATCACTAAACCCCAGACCCTTTAGATGAAACAATCTTTCTTTATTATCAACTCTGCTCAAACCTTCTTTTTCAATTTTCTTTGTCTCAAGGACAATTTCTTCCAGATGTTTTAAAAACCACTGATCAATATCTGTAATAGAATTAATTCTTAAAATTGGAGCACCATTATATAAAGCTGCATAAAGCTGTTTAACTCTATCCGGCGTAGGTGTTTGTAATTTGCTTAAAACCTGTTCAAGCGATAAATTTAAAAAAGTCCTGTCATAAAAACCAACCATTTTATTCTCAAGCCCTCTTAAAGCTTTTTGAAAAGACTCTTTAAATGTTCTGCCTATTGCCATTACTTCTCCTACTGATTTCATCTGGGTAGTTAAAGTATGATCACTGGTAGGAAATTTTTCACTTGCAAAGCGCGGGATTTTTGTCACTACATAGTCAATGGCAGGTTCAAAGCTGGCAAATGTGGTTTTTGTAATATCATTTGGGATTTCATCCAGTGTATATCCTACTGATAACTTTGCTGCAATCTTTGCAATAGGAAAACCAGTGGCTTTACTAGCCAGCGCACTGGATCTGGATACACGGGGATTCATTTCAATAACCACTATCCGTCCATCTTTTGGATTTACTGCAAACTGAATATTACTTCCGCCGGTTTCTACCCCGATTGCACGAATAATTTTTATAGATGCATCGCGCAATTTCTGGTACTGCTTATCAGTTAAAGTCTGTGCCGGTGCAACTGTTATAGAATCTCCTGTATGAATTCCCATCGGATCAAAATTTTCAATCGAGCAAATTATAACCACATTGTCAGCAAGATCTCTCATTACTTCCAGCTCATATTCTTTATATCCAAGAACACTTTCTTCCAGAAGCACCTGATGAATCGGGCTTATTTCAAGCGCCCGATCCAGCATAGATTCAAACTCATCTTTGTTATAAGCTATTCCTCCGCCTGTACCCCCCAGAGTAAATGCCGGCCTTAAAATTAAGGGATAACCAATTTCATTTGCCATATAAACACCGTCAGTTTTTGATTTGACAATATACGATTTTGGCACTTCAAGCCCAATTTCAAGCATTTTATTTTTAAATAGTTCCCTGTCTTCTGCTAGTTTTATCGCCTGGAGCTTTGCACCTATTAATTCAACCCCATATTTATTCAGGATCCCTTTGTCTGCTAACTGAACTGCAATATTCAGGCTGGTTTGCCCACCCATTGTTGGAAGCAGTGCATCGGGTCTTTCTTTTTCTATAATTGCCCGGACAAGCTCACAAGTAATAGGTTCAATGTATGTTTTGTCTGCAAGCTCCGGATCGGTCATTATTGTGGCAGGATTTGAATTTATAAGAATAATTTCATAACCTTCTTCTTTAAGAGCTTTGCAAGCCTGTGTACCGGAATAATCAAACTCACACGCCTGACCAATAACAATAGGTCCTGCACCGATTAATAAGATTTTTTTTATGTCTTTCCGCTTTGGCATAGTAGTTAATTGTCATTGCGAGGAGCGTAAGCGACGAAGCAATCTTATACGGTATCTAGTGCATAATAACAATACCTTAAGGCTGCCTTATTTATCTTGATATTGGTATAAGATTGCCGCGTCGTCACTTCGTTCCTCCTCGCAATGACAAATCAACAAACATTAAACAACTCCTCCTTTTCCTTACTTAGTTCTTCCACAAAGGAAATTATATTTTTTTCACTCATGAAAAATCTTACTCCAAATCCATCCCACGAATAGTGATTTGAAATTACATTTCCTGCATCCAGCCAGCATGTAGCAGAATAGCCTCTGTGAGATCGTTCAAGTATTAGTTCAAATGATGGCTCATTTGGTTCAAATGAAAACATTGTAGATTTTTTATCTCTTAAAAATTTTTTTATTCCACAGGTTAAATTTTCAATTTCATTTACAGGTTTTAAGGCAAGAACATAATCACCGGCTCCTTTATTTTTTAACTCCAGCTCATATATTAAACTTTTCTCACCGCTTGTAAGAATAATTTTATACGGTATCCAGGATATTGCAATTTTATTTTTTATCTTGTCTTTTAAAAAAAGTAATTCTAAGCTCGATTTTATTTCTTCATCTTCTGAAATCAGTTTTGCCATTACAATTCATTTATATCACACATCGTATACACGGTGTGTTATCCTTTAATTTGTAAAATGCAGCTCTATAATCAAATCAAACAAAACATATTTCCAAAAGGATCAGGTATTGCACTTGGGGTATTTGATGGTGTACATCTGGGACATGCAGGAATAATAAAAAACGCTGTTGATTTTGCAAAAAAAAATAATTTAACTTCAGTTGTGGCTACTTTTTCAAATCATCCTCACTCTGAAATTACAGGACAAGCGCCGAAGTTATTAAGTACATTTGAAGACCGGTTAACTTTGATTGAAAATTTAGGAGTAGATGCATTTTTTGCTCTTGAGTTTAATTCCAGATTAAGGCACATGAGTGCCCAGGATTATTTTACTAAAGTATTAGTCGACTGTTTAAACGCAAAGTACATAAGTGTAGGATATGATCACAAGTTTGGTTTTAATCAGGAAGGTACGACTGACAAATTAAAAGAATGGGGAGCAAAATTTTCCATAACCGTTCATGTAAACCAGCCAATAAATATTCATGATGAACCAATTAGCAGTACAAGAATAAGAAAAGATCTGTCTGCAGGACAAGTAAAAGCTACAAGTCTTTTACTTGGCAGATATTACTCAGTACACGGGAAAATAACACAAGGATTAAAACGTGGTACGGAACTGGGCTTTCCTACTGCAAATATAATGATTCCAAGCGGTCTTATTATCCCGGCTGCCGGCGTTTATGCAGGATTTGCTGATTTACCGGGTGAAAATAAAAAGAAATTACAGTGTGTAATAAATATCGGTTACTGTCCTACTTTCAAGGAAAGTCATACTGAATTAAAAGTTGAAGCTCACATTTTAGATTTTCCATATAAAGAACTTTATAACCAGAATATAAAAATAGAGTTCGTTGAAAGGCTTAGAAATGAAGAAAAATTTTCATCAAAAGAAGAACTTATTAAACAAATTAAAAAAGATTGTGAAGTGGGGAGGAAAATTTTAGCTGTTTAATAACGTAACTGATTATTTTCCTACCTGTTTTTCCAGATTAAGTGCTTCTTCTAATTTGTTTTTATCCACTAGTTTTCCTTCTTCGCAGACCTGCTTAATGGTCTTTCCTTTTGCAATAGCTTCTTTTACTACTTCTGCTGTTTTTAAGTACCCTAAAACAGGATTCAAGGCAGTGGCATTTGATACGCTGCCTTCAGCGTATTTTCTACACCTGTCAGTATTTGCAGTTATTCCTTTTACACATTTTTCATTCCAGACATTTAGTGCATTTGTAAATATTTTTATGCTGTGCAGAAGATTGAAATTAATTACAGGCATCATTACATTCAGTTCAAACTGACCAGCTTGTGAGCAATAATCAATGGTAGTAGCACAGCCAATAACCTGAAAACAAACCTGATTCATCATCTCTGCCATGGATGGATTTACTTTACCAGGCATGATAGAGGAACCTGGCTGAACAGCAGGTAATTTAATCTCTGATAATCCTGTAGTTGGCCCAGAGTCCATTAGGCGTAAATCATTACAAATTTTTGTAAGATCAAGGGCTAAATTTCTAAGTGCACCAGCTACTGATACAAATGGAGTCATAGTCTGCATGGCAAGCATTAAATCTGATGCTCCCTGTAAGTCACAGTTCATAAGTTTGCTTAATTCTGAAACAATCTTTAGCTGGTACTGAGGATGAGCATTTAATCCTGTCCCTGCAGCAGTTCCACCAATGCCAAGAACTTTAAGTTCATTAAATGCATTTTCAAGTCTGATTTTATGATCATGCATTACTCTGGAATAAACCTGAAACTCTCTGCCAAGCCTTACCGGAACTGCATCCTGAAGATGTGTTCTGCCTGCTTTTATAATCAGAAAAAACTCATCTCCCTTTTTAGCAAAAGATTTTGAACATCTTTCTATAACCTCTAACAAATCTTTTGATTTAATAAGAGCAGCTAATCTCATAGCTGTAGGAAAAAAATCATTTGTAGATTGAGCACAGTTTACATGATCATTTGGACTGACCAGTTTTGAATCACCTTTTTTACCACCGAGGATTTCTATGGCACGATTAGCTAAGACTTCATTTGTATTCATATTATGTGAAGTGCCGGCTCCTGCCTGATAAACATCTACTACAAAGTTTTCAGATAATTTTCCACTTAAGACTTCATCAGAGGCTTTAATAATAGCTTCTGAAAGTTTTTTATCTAATTGGTTTAGATCAGCATTCACTTTTGCTGCTGCTCTTTTAATACAGACGCTTGCTTTTATAAAATCAGGATCTGCTTTTATTCCTGAAATAGGAAAATTTTCTATCGCTCTTGCAGTCTGTACCCCATAATAAACTTCATCCGAAATATCAAAAACACCCATTGAATCTTTTTCTTGTCGCATAGCATTTTAATTATACATTATGCTAGAATCCACTCATGCCACATATAAATCTATTTTACATATTTACAGCACTGTTATTTGGTATGTTGCACGCGCTTGAACCAGGTCATGGGAAAAGTCTGGTAGCTACTTTTGTATTAAGCAGAACAGCCAGCAAAACAAGAGATGCTTTTATAATTGGGTTAATTGCATCGGTTACACACACTGCAAGCGTCTATTTAATCGGGTATTTTGGAATAAAAATATTAGAGTTTATTTCACCTATAGACAAAGAAATCTTCATAAACTTCATAGCAAGCGTATTTATTTTTTTAATTGGTTTATGGCTTATGTGGGACAGAATAATCAATCCTTTATTTCATCATGAGCATGAGCACCAGTGCTCAGTACGCGAAGTTCTCACTAAAAATTTAAAAATAACAAATCTGCTTTTAATAGGATTAATTGCAGGACTAGCCCCATGCTCCGGCGGTCTGGCTGTGTTTATGACTGCTACTGCAGTAAGTGGATTTAAAAATTTATTAAACGGTTTCTTTTATGTACTGTCATTCAGTATAGGACTTGGAATTGCTTTAACGCTTGTAGCCTTATCAATGATCTTTGGGCAGGGACTGTTAAAATCTTTACTACAAAAATCAATTTCAAACATTGAAAGGTCGTCAGGTATTATAAGTGCAATTATAATCTATACTTTAGGACTGGTTTTGCTTACTACAAATTTAGTAAGAATAATCCCACATGAGCATCATCATGAACATATTAAGCAGCTTTCATTCTTCCCTTGAATCTTAAGCTCATAAAACGTTTCATCAAGAGCATTAAATTTTAAAATTCTGTTTGTGAGAGGTTTACCGATTCCTAGAATCAATTTAAGAACTTCGTTTGCCTGAATAGTACTAATTACTCCTACGCATGTGGCAAATACGCCAAGCTCCCTGCAGCTTTGTCTGAAATCCGGAGGAGTTTCCGGGAAGTAACATCTAAGGCATGCTGATTGTTTTGGAATGACTGTTAATACCTGCCCTTCAAACCCAATTACTCCGGCATGTACAAGTTTCTTATTTAATAAGATCGAATAGTCATTTAACAAGAACTTATCACTGAAAGTATCCAGTCCGTCTACAATGATTTCATAATTTTCAAATATTTTTTCTATATTATTCTTATTTAATTTTTTTTCAAAGATGTTAACTTTTACATCAGGATTGATTTTATTTATTTTTTCTTTAACTGAAAAAACCTTTGATTTATTTAAATCATCTGTATCATAAATAATCTGCCTGTGAAGATTAGTTAAATCTACAGTATCATAATCAACCACTCCGATTTCTCCAACGCCACTACTGGCAAGATACATTAAAGCAGCAGAACTCAGGCCTCCTGCACCCACCACGAGAACTTTAGCTAAAAATAATTTTGCCTGACCATCTTCACCTAATTCAGGTAAGACAATCTGTCTGGTATATCGCTCAAGTTGTTTATCAGTTAACAGCATAGAAAAGATTATAGCGTAGGGATAAGCAGATGTACTATCCCTGAACTGGTTTTGATTTTTTAAATTTGTCAAATTAATGGTCGAATTCCTCTGGTGATAAACCCAGATCTTTTTGTTTATCCGACTATTGTTCCGATAATTTAATTAAGGTTACCTTACTGATGGGCTTCAGCAAGAGAATCTTAGGTTAGGTATTTTGTGAAGAATAAAACAATCTTATTTGTTTGTATGCTTATTGCACTGTCTATTAGTTTGCAGTGTAATATTTCTGTTTGTGCACAAATAGAAGAAAATAATAAAGTTATAGTTGTTGAAGAAGAAAATTCAGATAATTCAGATAATGCAGATGCTGATGCTGAAGTTATTGAAGGAACCTCAATTTCAAGTAGGGCAGATGATCAACAAGAAGAATACTTGTCAAATTAAAGATCTATAGTAACGACATCAACAGGGCATGAGGGCACACACATCTCACATACAGTACACTTTGGCTCTACAAACTGAAGATGAAAATCATGATCTAGTTTAAGAGCACCTGCTAAACAAACAGAAATACATGCACCGCAATGAATACATTTATCCATATCAAAGATTACTTTTCTGGCTATTTCAGTAACTTCAATGCCTGAATCTTTAATTCTTTGAATTGCTTTTTCCAGATTTTCCGGTAACCCGTCCATTTCCATAACTAATTTTCCGCTTTCTTCCGGAGTGATTTCTGCTCTCAAAATGTTACTTGCTATGTCATACTCCTTAGCCAGTATATAAGTAACAGGTGTCTGAAGTTGTGATGGCGGGAAATCAAGAACTACTCTTTTTCTGGTACGTAAAGCCGGGTTTGGAAGAGGGCTTTCACTGATAGTTTGTTTTTCTTTTTTTTTGTTTTTTCCGGGTGACATGCTTATATTTTACCCTTATTTCACGCTCCACACTCTACATTCTACATTTGTCATTCCATATTCTACATTTTTAGAATATCTTCCTCGGCAAGGTTCTCCATGAAACTGATAAAAGAATAAACACTGAAAATAAATTAACAAACAATGCTGTCCCGCCATAGCTAAGTAAAATTAACGGGACCCCTGTTATAGGCATAATCCCGATCGACATTCCAATATTTATAAATATGTGAAAGGCAAAATATGAAAAAATTCCAACAGAAAGTAAACTGGCAAACTGATGGTTTGAATTTTTTGCAATGTACAATGCTCTACACAAGATTATTGCAAACATGCAAAGCACAAGCACAGAACCAATAAACCCAAACTCTTCTCCGCAAATTGAAAACACAAAGTCGGTATGCTGTGCAGGTACATAGTGCCCTTTAGTTAATCTTCCATGCTGCCAGCCATATCCAAAAAACCCACCGTTTCCAATTGCTAACAGACTTTGAATTATATGATAACCAGCTCCAAGAGGATCGCTCTCTGGATTTAAAAAGATGGTTAATCTGCACTGTTGATATGGTTGTAAAAGACTCCAGAGAATTGGACGAATAAATCCAATTGAAAAATTAAAAATCATTAAAAGAAATAATAATAAAACTGTCCATGGGGATTTCCATGGTTTATAGTTAATTACAAGCCAAACTAATAAAAATACTAAAAATAAAATGAAATATTGGGTAATGGTGATTTCAATTATTTTATTATTTATTTGAACAGTACCAAAGCTAAATACAATCGAGCCAATTGCATTAAAAATCAAACTTAATACTGGTGATACAACCACAAGTAAATGTGTGATTTTAGCTCCTGCCCAGAAGGCCATTCCAAGATAAATAGCTACAAATGTCAGCGATGTTCCTAAATCAGGTTGCTTAAATATAAGTATAAAAGGAATAAAAGTTATAAGGCCGGAAATTAAAATATCAAAATAATTTTTTACCTGGTGTTTTGAAAACCAGGCTGCTAAAGTAATTATTATTGCGATTTTTGAAATTTCGGATGGCTGGATTTTAACAAATCCGAGGTTTATCCATCTTTGAGCACCAAGCGCTGAACTGCCCATTACTAAGACAGCTAACAGTAAAAAAATATTAATCAGATACACCCATAAAGAAACTGATTTCCAAAAATGAATACGAATAAATAATGTACTAAAGCCTAAAAGAAACGCTGGCAGTAAAAAAAGGAGCTGCCTGGTAAAGTAAGCTCCACCTTCTGCACTCTTAAGTAAAAAGAGTCCAAATGTAACTAAAAAGAAAACAGGAGCTAAAATAAACCAGTCTAATTCATAGAGATTTGACCACCTGCGTACTACAAAATCTCTTTCATCTGTAAGCTGCATTAAAGGAACCTAATCAGGACGACACCTTTTCTTTAACCTCTTTAAGACTTAAACTAAGCCTGTGTTCATTTGGAGCAAATCGCTTTACAAAAACCTGGACTTCCTGTCCGGCAGATAAATAATCTTCAATCCTTGGATTCTCTGTTTCACTGGTGATTTCTGATCTTGGAAGAAGCCCTTCAACCCCTGGATACACTTCTATAAAGGCACCAAAATTTGCAACTTTACTGACTGTCCCTTTAATAAGTTCATTTTCTTTTACTTTACCTTCTAATTCATTCCAGGGATCATTATTCATTCTTTTTAAACTAAGGCTTATCCTGCTTGTCTCTCTATCAATTTTTAATACTATCAGTTCGATCTGTTGACCGACTTTTAAAATTTCCTGAGGATTTGTAACTCTTTGCCAGGAAAATTCTGAAATTGGCAGAAGTCCATCAATGCCACCAAGATCAACGAAAGCACCAAAATCAGTTACTCTAACCACTTCACCTGTAACTTTTTGTCCAGGTTCAAGATTTTGCATAGTCCTTTCACGCAGGTCAGCTTTTTCATCCTGCAGGGCCTGCTTCTGAGAAAGAATAAGCTTATTTTTTTTCTGATCAATTTCAAGAATTTTTATACTTAACTCTGTATTAAGCAAACTGTCATGTTGTATATTTTTAATTCTTAACTGACTGGTTGGAATAAACCCCCTTATTCCGAACAAATCAAGTATAATCCCGCCTTTAACAACTGAAACAACTGTCCCGCTTAGGCTTTCATTTGCTCTCCTGGCTTCCTCAAGTTTATTCCAGCCCTGTGCCTGATTTACTTTTTTAATGGAGACTATTACTTGTTCATCTTCATTTTCATCCCTAAGAACAAAAAACTCATGCTCTTCTCCGATTTTTACCAGATCCTCAATTTTTACTTTTTTTGATTTATAAGATAATTCTTTATATGGTAAAAATGCCTCTGTCTTTCCACCTATATCAACTAAGGCCCCGTCCTTTTCCAAATGAATAATTTTGCCTTTAACAATATCTCCCTGGTTAACTTTACTGTCGTATTTTCCTTCCTTTAAAAGTTTTTCGAACTCTGATATTTTATCAATCATATTATTTTTTTATTTACTCTCCTTCTTGAGTGCGACTCATGAGTTATTTATTATAACCTACTTGTCACTTACCACTCTTGCTTAAAACAGCCTCTCCTTTAAATGCGTAAATAGGAATCTTGTTTTCATATACAGTTGTCTGAAAAACTGTAAAGAGCTGGTTTTCACTTACCCTGAATATTTTTCCCCTTATCACCTGAAACCAACCCTTACTTTTAGCATTTGTCCAATAATTTATTTGTTTATCATTTGCCAGGTCAAAATTCACAAAACTGTATTTTACGTCTTTTTGAATTATCTCTAATCCGGATAAGGTGGTTTTCTCAACCAAACCAAATTTTATCCCTATAGTGTATGGGCCAAAATCTACAGAATTATAAATATAACTGTTATCTAAAGAAGGATTTGTCCAAAAGATAGATTTTTGATCTAAAGTATAATTTCCACTCCAAAAACCATCCAGTGTTTCATATAGACCAAATTCACTATATTTATCAAATTCATTGTTACTAAAAAAATCAGCCTGGTTTGGATTTTCAGTATAATATACCTTAACCTTAAGCTCACCCTCAGAACTGTTAAAACCAGCACCTAAAGCAATATTTGAAAGAAAAGTTAAAACTATAACCAGCTTTAAATTGTACGAAGATTTAAAAAATCTAATATTCAAAGCCCCACACTTTATCCAATCTTAACAACATTTAATCATAATATGTTTCATTTTGGGGCTGTCCCTGATAGCAACCCCTTTGAATTGTTCAAAACAATAAGAGATGAGAATTTTATGAAGGAGATTTTATGCAAGAACAAAACTTAAGTACAGCCCTACTGACATCCGGCTTGTTTTTAAACAATCAAAATTTATTAGGGTTATTAATAAAAAATAGGTTACAGACTATAAATAAAACGTTAATTAATACAAAAGAAAGTGTTCTCTTTGAAGTTGATGCACATAAACCAGACTACTTATTCCTTTCTTCTTCTTTACCAGGTGTGATTGATATTCTTGAAGTAATTACAAGGGTAAAAAAATCTTCTCCAAAAACAAAAATTATTTTAACAGTAAATAAAGACGACGCAAATAAAATTTTAAGTTGTATAATTGCAAATACCGATGCGATTATTTATACAGAGTGTCTGAATGATTCTCTGGAAACTGCAATCAAGCAGTTGTCAAAGGGGCAAATGTTTTTATGCGGGTTAGCAACAAATGTATTAAAATCTTCCCTGCAAAAGCAACAGGTTGAAACAAAATTTGACAATGGTTTATTGAATTCACTTACTGACAGAGAACTTGAGGTTTTACATTCTTTAACACAGGGGATTAACTACAAGCAGATTTCAAACCTTTTATTTATCAGTGAGTCTACAGTTAAAACACATATAAACAATATCTTTACCAAGCTAAATGTAAATGACAGAACACAGGCAGTACTTTATGCATTGCATCACGGTATAGATAACCTTTCAAAGAAACCAGATTTGTTTGAAAGTTTGACCGGTAAACCAGTAAAAAAATAACGTTATCCTGGAATTTTAAAAAGAATATTTATTGCAAAGATCTGTCTTGATGTCTTGTATAATATAAAAGTTATGCAGAAGCGACGTGTTGTAATTACTGGTATTGGTCCTGTTACACCTGTAGGCACAGGGAAAGATCTGTTCTGGGAAAATCTGAAACTTGGCAGAAGTGGTATTGCCAAAATCAAGGATTTTGAAAGCCCTGAATGGCAGGTAATTGATGTAAAAATTGCCGGAGAAGTTAAAGACTTTTCTCTTGAAAAATATTTTACAGATCAAAGACTTTTAAAAACTCTAAATAAAGATACGGACAAAGTCACACAGTTTGCAGTTGTTGCTGCGAAGCTGGCAATAGACGATTCTTTAATAGACTTCTCAAAGCTAAACACTGAACGGGTTTCTACTTTCGTAGGTACAGGAATAGGAGGGATTCAAACCACCTGTGCAGATCAAATTGCACTCCTTGCAGGCGGTCAAAAAAAAATCGGGGTCAGATCAATAATTCGTTTAATGCCAAATGCCCCGTCAGGATATATTGGAATTTTATGGGGACTAAAAGGCAGGGCAAAAAACGATTCGACAGCATGTGCCAGTGGACTTGACTCAATGCTCGATGCTCTAAACTGGATTAGACTAAACAAAGCTGATGTAGTAATTACCGGAGGAACAGAAGCTACTATCCACCCGTTAAGCATGGCCTCATTCAGTAATATGGGAGCTCTTTCAAAAAGAGACTGTCCTCCTGAAGCAGCTTCATGTCCCTTCAGCAAAGAACGGGATGGATTTATAATGGGTGAAGGCTCTGTAGTTTGTGTATTTGAAGAACTTGAACATGCTAAAGCCCGTGGTGCAAAAATTTATGCTGAAGTTCTTGGTGGAGCAGGAACATGTGACGCATCACACATAACAGCCCCGCACGAGACCGGTGATGGCGCAGCCAGAGCCATGACAGAAACACTAAAAGATGCCCAGATAAAACCAGAAGATGTAAATTATATTCATGCACATGGAACATCTACACCACTAAATGATGCCAGAGAAACCGTGGCTATTAAAAGAGTTTTTGGAGATCATGTTAAAAAACTGGCAATAACCAGCTCTAAATCAATGACAGGGCATTTAATCGGTGCAGCGGGCCCTGCAGGCACAGCAGCATGTGCACTTACCATTCAAAACGGAATAATTACTCCTACTATTAACTATCAAACCCCTGACCCTGACTGTGATTTAGACTATGTTCCAAATAAAGCAAGAGAGCAAAAAATAAATATAGGATTAGTTTCTTCGCTGGGATTTGGTGGGCATAATACTGTTCTGGCTTTGAAGAGGTATGAAGGATACTGATTTAAAACTACCAGCCCTTTTCCTTAAGCTTTTCCCAGACCTTTTTTGATTCTTCCGGCATAGATACCCAAAAAAAGTCTCTCATTTCTTCCAAGATTTCTAATTTTTTTTCCGGGGATAAAGTCATATATTTTTTTAAGTGCTCTATATTAATAAAGTCGTTATCATCTGATTCAGTTTTCATAAGTAATATCCTCCATTTCCGATAAAACCTTAATATCTATTAAATCACGTGGTCTTCCAGCAACTTGTTTTAGCTTAATCAGATCAGGTATTGAAGCAAGAGGTACCTTAAAATCTTTAATGTTAATGATTTTTCTATTTCTGTAAGCTTCTTCAAAATTTAAATAGTCAATAATCATTACATCAATTATATCGATTTCATTATCTGTATTATACAAAGAGAATACTTTCATGTTTTTTTCACTAATCCACTTTTCTCTTTTTGTCTTATCCGCTATTTCTTCAATCTCAACAGGAACTCTTGGTTTAAAATGTAACTCTCGCATTACAGATGCAAACTTATTTATATTTTCATTATCGAGCAAAATAAAAATATCTAAGTCATGAGTTGGTCTTTTATAGCCATGAAAATTGATTGCTACTCCACCTATTACTAAATACTTTATCTGAGCTTCACTAAGTTTTCTAAGAATAGATTCGTAAAACATAAGATTTCTTATTCTATCTTCTTCTCACCTTCATCTCATACTCGGCAGATTTAAACAGAGTCTTTAGCTGGTCACAAATTTGAGTGGCAGTTCTTCTGGTGTTAAATGAATAGAGATCAATAGCAGCAGATTTATATTCAGGCCATGTATGAATGGTAAAGCTTAAACCGTCTGCACAGACAATAGCTGTTACACCGAACGGCTGAAACTGATAAAAGGTTTGAATCTTAGGTTCAAGCTCAAACTGAGTAAAAACTTTTTTTACTTTTTGTTCTAATAAACTTGCTTTACCAAGAGCTTTATCATCACATTCATAAAGATCTAAAAGTACATGCACACGGTTTATCTTTGTATCTTTTTTTAATTTTAAACTTTTTATTGATCTTACTGTTCTGTAAGATCGCATTTCTTTTCCGTTTTTATTTACATCATTCATTTTTACTTCCAAAACAAGACACATCACCGGTATGTCTCTTATCCCTTAGTGCTGATTTTCTCATATCTGAATTTTGCACCTTCAAGCTCTTTTGGTATTTCAATCGGATATTTGCCACTAAAACAGGCTGTACAAAAAGTTTCCTGAGACAATCCTGTTGACTTTATCATTCCTTCATGGCTTATATATTTTAATGTATCAGCCTCAATATATCTTGCAATCCCTTCTGCTGAATTTGTTTTAGCTGCTATGAGCTGCTCTCGCGAATCAATATCTATACCATAAAAACACGGCCACTGAACAGGTGGAGAACTAATTCTCATATGGATTTCTTTGGCACCTGAATCCCGTAAGAGTTTGACTATCTTTCTGGAAGTGTTTCCCCTGACGATAGAATCATCTACGACTACTATTTTTTTACCGGCAATAATATCTCTCAATGGATTTAATTTTAACCTGATTCCAAGTTCCCTTAACATCTGAGATGGCTGAATAAATGTCCTGCCTACATATCTGTTTTTAATTAATCCTTCTGAAAACGGCAGCTTTAACTCTTCTGCAAAACCAATTGCAGCAGGGGTTCCGGAGTCAGGTACTGAAATTACATAATCTGCATTAACCGGCGCTTCCCTGGCTAATTGCCTGCCAAGCTCTTTTCTGAAATGATAAATGCTTAAGCCTTTAAATGTACTGTCTGGTCTTGAAAAATATATAAGTTCAAAAATGCAGTGATGTGGTTTTATTTCAGAGACAAATAAATCTGAATCCAATTTTTGCTCTTTGGTTATAAAAATCATTTCGCCCGGTGCAACCTCTCTTTTATAAGTTGCACCGATAATATCCAGGGCACAGCTTTCAGAAGCAATAACATGATGACCTTTCAGTGTAGTACCAATACAAAGAGGCCTTACACCATCCGGATCTCTTACTGCTACCAGACTGTCCTTTGTGCCTAAAACTACCGAATATGCTCCTTTGCATTTTTTAAAAGCTTCTTTTACAGCTAACTGTAAATCATTTTTATTATCCAATTCAAGAACTATCAACTTTGCCATTACTTCACTGTCGGTTGTAGATTCAAATTTATAACCCCTGGAGATTAAATAGTTTCTAAGTTCTGTAGCATTAACCAGATTTCCGTTATGCGCAAGAACTATCTTTAAATTTTTGTATGTAACTAAGATAGGCTGAGCATTACAAATATTGTTTGAACCGGTAGTTGAATATCTGGTATGTCCTACAGCAATATCACCTTGTAGCTTTGCAAGAATTTCTTCGTTAAAAACCTGACTAACCAAACCAATATCTTTATGCAAAAAGACATTGTTATTTAAAAATGTAGCTATCCCACAACTCTCCTGTCCACGGTGTTGCAGGGCATACAATGCAAAAAAAGTCAATCTGGCAGTATCTTCTCCAGGTGCCATTATGCCAAATACGCCGCAAGCTTCTTTCCATGCGTGCTCCAGTCTGCCGGCTTCTGTGCTTCCACAGGTTCCTAAACCATTTCTCCACAACGTTTGGTGATTATTCTTCATAATCACTTCACTTTTGGTATTGCTATCCATGTTTTTATTAATACTTTTACTGAAACAAGTTAATTATAACCTGCCCTTATTTGTAAAAAAGTAAAAATGTAATAAAGATTGGGTAAATTGGTATAAATCCGTATACATCAGGTATTCCTTCTTTTTTTATTGCGCCCGAGCGAAAAACTCGAGAGCTTGCTCCAGAACGACCTGTGAAAAATTAGATTTAAAAGCAGCTTAAGCCACTTTGAGAATGTATGAGCAAGATGAGTAGCTCTCATCTCAAGCTTGCTAAAGATTGATTTGTAATTTCTGACATAACGATTAGCCATGTGTTCCTGCATCACATTAAACTCTGATTCAATTAATAACCTCTCACCACCTCCTACTATTTTTACTCCCTGTGTAACATAATTTTTTGCTCCTCTATAACCTAAGTCACCAATGTATTTTAAGTCTGGTGAACCACGATTTAAGTTTGGAAGCATAACTACATCATGATGATTACCACTAACGTATGACCACTCTGGAAATATCTTGGTTAGAGGGTCCAGAACACCATGAAACTTGTATCCGAAGAAAGAACCTAATCTTCCACAATGTCCAAATCTTCCATCTGGAAATCTTTCATAAGTTTTAAGATTTACTCTTGGTTTTTCTGCAATTACTTGGTATGTACTATCTACAACTCTTTATGTAACTCAGAGTTACATCCGTTATAAAACTGTAACTGTAGGTTACATCTTAATCATGATATTGGTTAGTTATGATTCAATCTCTGCATGGCAAATTTAATTCCGATAGAAAAAATAGAAAGTAAAATCTTTATCATTAATAGAATATAAACTTTTGAGGTCACAAATTGTGACCTCAAACAAAGAACGTGAAGGACAGAATTTAATATGAGTACAGCACTAATATCTATAGAGACTATTGAAACAAGAATATTTCTTATTCGTGGGAAGAAAGTCATGCTTGATAAGGATTTAGCTGAACTTTATAAAGTTAAACCTATAGCTTTAAGACAACAAGTTAAAAGAAACAAAGAGCGCTTCCCTGGCGATTTTATGTTTCAACTTACAAATAAAGAAGTAGAAAGCATGGTATCACAAAACGTGATACCTTCAAAACAAAGCCTAGGAGGGCATTTCCCTTATGCCTTTACTGAGCAAGGAGTAGCTATGCTTTCTAGTGTTTTAAATAGTAAAAGGGCAATTATGGTCAATATTCAAATTATAAGAGCTTTCACTAAACTTAGAGAAATGATTGAGGGTAATCGTGACTTAAAAAAGAAAATAGAAGAAATGGAAAGAAAATACGATACTCAATTTAAAGCAGTATTTGAAGCAATAAAAAATTTGATAGAGCCTGAAAGAAAACCAAAAAGAAAAATAGGATTTTATGTGGCTAATGAAGAAATAAACGACCTGAAAAATTTCAAAGGAATCAAGTTTTATGATGAATAGTCATTAATTTCGTTCAACAAGATTTCAAGTGTAGGTTTTTCCATAAGCGAAAAATCGAACGTCGTTAAGTAAAACCGTAAAAAGCGGAGCATTTCATTATGAAATGCGGAGTGCTATATAAAAAACGGACAGGGAGGGATTCGAACCCCCGGATACCTTGCGGCATCAGTAGTTTTCAAGACTACCTCCTTAAACCACTCGGACACCTGTCCATCATTTTATATTTGGAAACATCCAGACTTAGATGTTTCCTCTTAGTAACAGTACTCAAGATATTCTTCATCAGAATATCTTTTGCTTATCTTTGCTGTTTGACCTTAATATTTTATATTAGTTTGAATAAATCGTAAATCTATTTAAATAAGAATTAACCAAGATTACGACTTTATTGTGTAATTCGGTTTTTAAGTTAAATTTATTGTAGAATCAATTCGTTTCTTTTAATATTTAATTAACCTTATGTCCACATCTTTAACAGAAAAACCAAATCAAAAATTGGATAAAACCCAAAGAAAAGATCTCTGGTGGCTGGAACCGTTAGTTTACTTTGTGGGACTTAACTGTTTTATTGTGTATGCTACATGGGCAGCATTTCAGGGAAAAAATTATGAATGGGGTCCGTATCTTTCACCATTTTATTCTCCACTTATTGCAGTTAAATGGTGGCATTTTTCTCCGGCTTTTTTAATACTCTGGATTCCGGCTGGTTTTAGAATTACATGCTATTACTATCGTAAGGCTTATTATCGATCGTTTTTTATGGATCCTCCGGCATGTGCTGTCAGTGAAGGTTGTCAAAGCAGAAAATATGATGGCGAGACAAAATTTCCTCTGATTTTTCAAAACATTCACAGATATTTTTTAATTGGCGCAACTGTACTTTTATGTTTTCTTTGGCATGATGTAATTAAAGCTTTAAATTTTAATGGACAGTTAGGAGTAGGTGTTGGAACAATAGTCCTTTTTGTAAACACACTTCTTCTAACCATGTACTCTCTTACATGTCATTCGTTTAGACATTTGATTGGTGGTCATTTGGATTCTTTTAAGTGTGGCTACCATTATAAAATTTATGAAAAAGTCAGCTGTGCAAATGAACATCACATGTTCTGGGCATGGACAAGTTTGTTTATGGTCGGGTTTGCTGACTTTTATGTAAGGATGTTAGCGATGGGGGCTTGGACGGATATAAGATTGTTATAGGGTTGGGGAGATTATGAGTGTTATCGACCGTTTTGAAATTCACGAACACGATGTTCTTGTAATCGGTGCTGGCGGTGCTGGCTTGAGAGCTGCTATCGAAGCATCAGCTAATGGTGTTTCTGTAGGACTGGTTTGTAAGTCACTTCTCGGTAAAGCACATACTGTTATGGCTGAAGGTGGTATTGCAGCAGCAATCAGTAATGTAGATAAACACGATGACTGGAAGACACATTTTAAAGATACTATAAGAGGTGGAAAGTTTTTAAACAACTGGAAAATGGCAGAGCTTCATGCGAAAGAAGCTCCCGAAAGGGTTTTGGAGCTTGAAAGATGGGGAGCCCTTTTTGACAGAACGCAGGACGGAAAAATCTTACAGAGACCCTTTGGCGGACATACCTGTAAGAGACTTTGCCATGTAGGTGACAGAACCGGACTTGAAATGATTCGCACACTTCAGGATAAAGGTATTCACATGGGTATTGAAGTCTACATGGAGTGTACCATTACTAAACTTTTAAAAGATAATGGAAAAACCTCCGGTGCATTTGGATACTGGAGAGAGAATGGGCGCTTTGTAATTTTCAAAGCAAAGGCTATTGTGCTTGCTACTGGTGGAGTTGGAAAAGCTTATAAAGTCACTTCAAATTCCTGGGAGTACACATCAGATGGTCAGATACTTGCTTACAATGCAGGAGCTGAAATCTTAGATGCAGAATTTGTTCAGTTTCATCCGACCGGAATGATTTGGCCTCCAGGTGTTATCGGGATTTTAGTTACAGAAGCTGTTCGCGGTGAAGGTGGAATTCTTACAAATAAAGACGGCTTTCGATTTATGGAAAAATACGATCCTGAGCGAATGGAGCTTTCTACCCGTGATGTTGTTGCCAGATCAATTTATATGGAGAATAAAGAAGGAAGGGGAACACCGCACGGTGGCGCATTTTTAGATATCAGTCATAAAGGAGCAGATTATATAAAGAAAAAATTACCCAGCATGTACCATCAGTTTAAAGAACTTGCTGATGTAGATATTACAAAGGGGCCTATGGAAGTAGGGCCTACATGCCACTACTCAATGGGTGGAATCAGAGTAGACGGCGAAACGACGGCTACTTCTGTCCCTGGTTTATTTGCAGCAGGTGAAGTAGCTGCCGGCCTGCATGGTGCAAACAGGTTAGGTGGAAATTCTTTGTCAGATCTTTTAGTTTTTGGATGTCGATCCGGCTTATATGCAGCAGAATATGCTAAGAAAAGCTCTTCAAATCTAAAAATAGATGAGCAAGAAATTCAGTTAGCTGAAAAAGAAATGATAAGATTCTTTGAAAACAATGGTGAAAACCCATATACTGTTCATAAAGATTTACAGGAACTTATGCAGAATTATGTAGGAATTTTTAGAACTGAGTCAGATCTTCAATATGCTATTAAAGAACTTGTAAAAATTACAGACAGGGCAAAGAAAGTAAAAATTGACGGCAGTAGAATGTATAATCCTGGCTGGCATATGGCATATGATTTGCAAAATATGATTCAGTACTCACAGTTTATAACTGAATCTGCCATTAGAAGAAAAGAAAGTCGCGGAGCTCATAGCAGAATTGACTTTCCGGAGACTGATCCAGAGTGTAGTAAGTGGAATAATGTAATTAAGATGAATGATGATGGATCTATGAATATTCGTCAAGAGCCATTATCACAAATGTCTGAAGAATTGAAAAAATTATTCGAAGAAAAGGAATTGGTTAAAAAATAATATGACAACATCAATGTTAGAAAAGGAAGATACAGACGCCCCGGCGGGGCGTCTGTACAAGAGAAATATTATGAAAGAGGCAATCTTTAAAATCTTTCGTGGCGATAAAAACGGTGGTTCTGAAGTAGAGTATAAAGTTCCAGTAGAAGAAGGCATGGTAGTTCTAGATGCTGTGCATTATGTTCAGAAAAATATTGCACCGGATTTAGCCGTACGCTGGAATTGTAAAGCAGCAAAATGTGGATCATGTTCTGCTGAAGTAAATGGAAAACCACGTCTTATGTGTAAATCAAGGCTGGATGATTTTGACTTAAATAAAGAAATAAAGGTTTATCCCATGAAATCCTTTCCTGTTATTAAGGATTTGGCTTGTGATGTTTTGTGGAATTTTGAAGTAAATAAAAAAATCACTCCATTTACTCCAAAAGGAAATACTGACTGGAAAATGAGCCAGAGAGATATCGATCGTGTTCAGGAGTTTAGAAAGTGTATTGAATGTTTTGCATGTCAGAACGTCTGTCATGTAATTCGCGAGCATGATTTGAAACCAAAGTTTGCAGGACCTAGATTTTTTGTAAGAGTTGCGGGACTGGAAATGCATCCTCTCGATAATGCAGATCGATTAGAAGCTCTTAAAAGTGATATGGGAATTGGTCTTTGTAATATTACAAAGTGCTGTACAGAGGTTTGCCCTGAAGATATTCATATAACTGATAATGCTATTATTCCACTTAAAGAAAGAGTTGTAGACAGGTTTTATGATCCTTTGAGGATGTTTTTTAGGAAATTGTTTAGCTGGCTTTTTTAATTTGTTTTACTTCCTTTTCTTTTAATCTTTCTCGTCGTTTTCTGAAATGTTCTTCTAAGTCTTCTATAGGCTCCACTCAATCCAATTATTTCTTTCTTCAAACAACAAATCCCAATCAGAAAGTAAATTATTTTCTTCGTTTTCTTGCTTCTTATTCTTTTTCCAATTCAAATACTCATCAAATGGAATAACATAGGAGTGCCCTTTTTTATTCTTTATAGCAATAACAGGAAATACACCTTTCCTAGCTAACCTTTGTGTTGTTTTCCTTGATAGTTTTAAATCTTTTGCGATATCATTAAGAGTTAGAGTACCAAACATTTACCTACCTTTTTTAGATGGGACAAATGGGTACTTTAGTGGTTACTGAGTAAATCTTTCAAACATCACGGGGTCGTAGTTCAGTTGGTTAGAACGCATGCCTGTCACGCATGAGGTCGCGAGTTCGAGTCTCGTCGGCCCCGCCATAAGAAACAAACATTATCAAAAGCTTGTTTCTTTTCAGAATTAGTAGCCAAATCATCAGTTTTAAAAAGTTCGAACCGATTATAAAGGTCTTCTGCCACTGGATACTTATTTTCAAGTGTAATTAATATTTTTGAAGAATCCAACTATGAAGAAAAAAGAGCAATCTTGCAAACATTTATAAAACACATAGAGTTTGATCCATTTAATAAATGTATTACTGTAGAAGCATATTGTGATCCGCTATCTGCTTGGAAGCACATTGATAAGCAAGAATTACTGTCTAATTCTAAAGAATCTGTTTCTGGTAAGTTAAGTTACTTCGAAGAACATTGCGGAGGACGGCATTTGACCTGGACGCATAAGATTAAAGACTATAGGCTTGCTGGGTAGAGTTATTAATCTTAGTCATGCTAATACCATTTATCAAAAGCCATTTAAAGCTTAACCCACAATGCTACTAACTATATTTTATAGAAACATATTTTATTTATAGGTTAATAAAACAATTTATTCTTCTGTACTAAACAGATCCAAATCACTAGCGATTTCATCAGCAGAATGAGAAGAAAGTCCAAACACTTTTTGTACAGGGTACTTGCCCACTAGTCCTACAATAAATTTAGCTCTCAAATCGTTGATAATTCTGTGGAAATCAAAACCTTGATGCTTTATAAAGCGTTCTAAAAGCCACAAAGTCGTTCTAGCACCGATTCTATTTATTGTTTTGTCAGGGGGATTAGAGAGTGCTTCTAATTCTTTAGCTAAGAG
>Ga0156089_108_pt1 | contig 31658 bp, 24 predicted proteins | sample RifCSPlowO2_02_FD_107742 | JGI IMG/M metagenome (GOLD analysis project Ga0156089, IMG submission 107742) | Candidatus Melainabacteria bacterium RIFCSPLOWO2_02_FULL_35_15
ACAAACTAAGGTAATATAATTACTAAACAATAAATCTGTAAACTTATATGAGGATATGAAAATGATAAACCCAGTAGGCCCAAATCGGCCAACAGTAAACATCCCAGCTCCGGTAAAAATTAATGAGCCAAGTGATAAATCAATTGATGCTGGTTATGTCATTGGAGAGGCTGTCCGGATCCTCGAAGAGATTGGTCTTCAGGTTGAGAACAAGGAAGTTGTGTCTCTTCTTCATGCAGCAGGAGCAAAGGTTAATGGAAAAAAAGTTTACCTGCCTGGAGCACTTATAGAACAAGCACTGAAAACTGCTCCATCCCAGGTACTGGTATATGACCGGAATGGTAAGCCGGTAATGGATCTTAGCGGGAACAACACCTACTTTACCCCGGGATCTGCTGCAACACAAATCCTTGATCCTAAGTCTGGTACTGCCAGGCCACCGACGACAGCAGACCTCAGGGCATTTGCGCAATTGATTGATGCTCTTCCACGCTATGCAGCACAGAGCACTGGACTTGTTTCAGGCGATGTACCGGAAGGTATTGCAGATAGCTACCGGCTCTACATTGCACTACTTAACTCTTCAAAACCTATTGTTACCGGGACATTCCGAAAAGAGAGCTTTGCTGTCATGCATAACATGCTTGCCATTGTTGCAGGAGGCAAAGACAAACTGCGAGAAAAGCCGCTTGCTATCTTTGACTGTTGTCTGTCTTCTCCTCTTAAATTAGGGGATGATCAGGCACAATCACTTATTGACTGTGCACGAGCAGGGATCCCTGCTGAAATAATTTCAGCACCACTTGCTGGTGCTACTGCTCCTGCAACGTTTGCAGATACAGTCATTCAGCACTGTGCAGAGAATCTGGGAGGACTTGTGATCCATCAGCTTGCTGCACCCGGTGCACCTGTAATCTATGGTGGATGTGGGATGAACTTTGACATGCGCAGTGCAATGCCGTCTAGCGGAGCAGCAGAAACAATGCTAATACAAGGTGCCTGTGCTAAGGTCGGAAAATACCTTGGACTACCAACGCACGGCTACATGGGACTGAGTGACTCAAAGTTTGTCAACTATCGAGCTGGTGTGGAGACGGCTGTAGGATTGATTGTGGCTACACAATCCGGCATCAATAACATTGCAGGCCCCGGCATGCTTAGTCATATCAACTGTCAGAGTCTTGAGAAGCTGGTTCTTGACCATGAGGCTTGTAGAATGTCTGATCGCCTTAAATCCGGTATTGTTTTGAGAGACGATCCCTCTCTTACTCTCTCAGTTATCCGTGATGGAATAGAGCAAGGGGGATTCATGTCACTTCCCCATACATTAAAATGGTACCAAAAGGAAGCCTTCTTTCCTTCAGGTGTTATTGACCGCACAGTAGGTAATGAGTGGCAGGCAGCAGGTGAAAATAACACACAGCAAAGCACACCAGACTGTGTCCAAGCGTTATTAGCCAGCCATAAACCCGAACCACTTCCTGAACACATTGTTGCAAGCCTTACAGAATGTATGGAGCAGGCAGCACAAAGTCTTGTACCACCAGCATCTTTAAAGAAGATTGTAGAGCGTACAGTAAATTGATTGCTTTAGTTTACATTTCTTTGTTAACAACCTTACTATTTACCCGAAATATATACAAATTATGTATGAACTTTGAAATAATCATTGTTTTTATCCAGGATAAAACACAGGTAAATTAATGTAATTAATTAAAACAAAATTCATAAAGATTTAAAAAAGGCCTTGTGGATTTAAAATACTGTAGTAAAATTATAACCAAGTAAATTAGTATAAGTCTATGAATGCAAGAATACTCGTCATCGATGATGATGATACTGTGTTAGCTCAAATAGAAACTACCTTTTCCAGAAGTGGTTATTCCATAATGAATGCCAAGAATGGAAAAACAGGTTTAGAGCTTGCACTTAAAGAAAAACCTGATTTGATTGTTCTTGAGGTTTCAATTCCTGAACTGGATGGTTTTTCAGTCTGTAAGTCTTTACGTTCTCAGGGATACACTAACCCCATAATTTTTTTAACAAAGAAAATATCTGAGATAGATGCAGTAATTGGACTTGAACTTGGTGCACAGGATTATATAAGAAAACCGTTTCAGGTTAATGAATTGCTTGCACGGGTGGAAGTTAATTTAAAAAAGAGTCGCGAGGAAAATGCAAAAAAAATTACAGTTAAAGATTTGGAAATTGATCTTGAAAAAAGAAAAGTAAGACACAGAGGCGAAATCAGAGAACTTACACAAAAAGAATTTCAGCTTTTATATGCTCTTGCAAAATGTCCGAACAAAGTGTTTTCCAGGAATGAACTTTTAACAAATGTCTGGGGCTGGGCCCAGTATGGTCAAACAAGAACTGTAGATATTCATATTGGATATTTAAGAAAGAAATTTGAAGAAAATCCCCGCAGACCCACTATTTTTCAGACTATTAGAGGTGTTGGATATACATTGAATACCGAATAGGTACTTGTCGCGACAGGCGTCTACATAACATTTGTTAAAATATGCTGTGATGACCGGCATGAGTACAGCATTATTTACTACTTCAATTGTAACCATTGCAATTTTAATTTCAGCTTGCGGAAGCCTGATAATTTCAACCTCAGGAAGATTAATAAGAGTAACTGATATTTGCAGGGGACTTTGTGAAAAAGCAAAAACTGAAACTAATGAAACAGAGCTGGAGCAGATTTTTTATCAACTTGAAAAAATCGGACCCAGAATAAAACTTCTTGAATCAGCTCTTACACTTTTCTACGTTTCAATAAGCTCTTTTACTCTGACTACTTTATTTTTATCCGTAGATCAAGTCATTCCTAAAGATTTAAATGTACTTACTCTTGGCACTGGCATTTTCGGGGTTTTAATAATGCCGGTAGCTTCAATTTTACTTGTAGCTGAAAGGCAATTTACAATGAAATCAATCTGGCAGGAAATAGATTACGTTAATAAGACATTTAAGAAGAGACATTAGTAATCTTACATTTTTAGTAATTGTTATTGTAGTTGCTTTTTCTGAAACCGCCGCTGTCGTCACCGTAGCCTCCTGAAAAACCGCCACGATCACGTCCACCGCCTTCAGTCTGCTCTCTGGCAAGGCTGACATTTATAGGTCTGCCTTTTAATTCAGTGCCATTTAATGCTTCAATTGCCTGCTGGGCAAGATTTTCAGTACCCATTTCTACAAAACCATATCCTCTTGAGCGACCGGTTCTTCTATCTACGATTACCTTGGCTGAAGTAACTTCACCGTATCCCTTGAATAAATCTTCAAGCTCAAAATCGCTGACTCCAAATGGCAAGTTACCAACAAATAATTTCTTTGTCATTTATTTCTTCCTCTTTCTTTAAACTAGGCACTGAAAACTTTCGAAAGAGGACTAAGCTCAAGACCGCTTAATTTAAAAATACAACAAAAACTTAATACTCTTCTCAAGATCACAAAACCTAAATCATGCTAACCATCTGCACTTAAACAGATGTTGTAATTGTACCACAACCCTTTGTTTGACATGCCCTGTGACCTGATTTTAATTGCTTTTTAAAGTACAGGTCCCGGACTTCTTATAATAACAACTTCTCTCTTTAACCATCTTTTCATAAATTTCAGTTAGTTTTGCTTCTGCATAATTATTTTTAAGAAGCGGATTAAAAATTTTGGTAGCTGTTAAATTATCTATTATTGTTCTGAATACTTTATAACCGGATAAAACCTCTCCTTTTGGTGTAACCATGTGAATATCTTTTTCACATTCTTCTTTGGTTAAATCAGGAAATATTTTATAAGTCAAAGGGTTTCTGTATGATAGAAACTTAAATCTTCCTTCCCAGTCAAGATCTTTAATATGTTTTGTAGCTGAGCGACAGTACGGACAAACATTGTCATATATGACCCAGTAATATTTTTCTGCCTGATATTTTTCTCTTAACGAGTTTGTTTTATTGTTATCTTTAATTTCCTGAGCAAAAGAAGAAATAGTAAAGCATATCACCAGTAAAAAGGCGATTAACATATTGAAAATTTGAAATTTAATAAGTTTCATTAATTTTACTTAATTAATCATAGATGAGTGTATTTTATCATTATGCTGGAAATTCTATAAAGAATAAATAAATTATAAAAAAGGTAAGGATATTGCAATTATAACCTAGGATTATTACTATGTTCTGTGTATAGCATTATCCCCGAATTTAACAATTTCTTAGTGAGTGCATGAGACAAGGTTAGTGGCAGATAAAAAAGTTGAAAAGGAAAAGGGAAATGAAAAACAAATTAAATTTTCTATGTACGATTTTACTAATTGTTGCATTTGTTCTGAACCAGGCAGGTGCTTATGCCATTAATATCCATGCAGTAAAAACCAGAAGCACAATTACTCAGGAGAGAGTTTCAGCTAATTTATTGCCAGCTTTCAGATATGACAGAAATAATATAGAACTAAACCAGAAAACAGCACTGGATCTGCTTCTTAAACCTGATGCAATGACTGTCAGGGTAGAGGTTATTGGTGCAGAAGGAATTGGCCTTGGAATTGATAATGCAACTCTTTTAATGAGCGGATTAAAACTCTTTAGAATATCAGAACTTAGAGAAGATAAGAACTTATCAGCATCCGGTAAAAACAAGGCAGTTACATTTAATTTAAACAAGATTCAAAATCAAACTTTATTAGTTCAGGCAGTAGATTTTAAGATATTTAAGGTATTTGTAAAAGGGCTTCTTCCTGGTTCATATACCGTAAGAGCTACTATTGATGGGAATAATTCTGCTGATACCATTGTGTTTACAAAAGCAGATTTTAGACTGGATTCAGTATCACCTTCTGTTTTAAGTCCGGGAATTGAAACTACACTAACCTTTTTAGGCAGAGGATTAGATGCGCTTACTAAAGTCTCATTTGGTAACAGTGATATTAATGTAAGAGACACTATAGCTTTAGATGATTCTACTTTAAAGGTATTAGCTACTGCAGTTAATAATGCACCCAATGGGTTCAGAGATGTAACTATTGAAAGCCCCCTTCTTGGCAGAACAGTAACTTTAGTAAACGGAGTTCTTATAAATAATCCTGCTCTTGCTACAAACAGCTTGACATCCGATAATGCAAATATTAATCCTGCTGTTGTAGTTATGGACGGTGTGGATGGTATGGACGGTATGGGTGTTTGTAGTGATGCAAATGCTTTGTTAATGATTACTACAAATAATGGAGCTCCAGGATCAATGTCTGATGTCTTTTTTGATCCGGTTCTTTGTAATCTTACATTTAGTATTCCTGTTGGGTTTAATGGAATTAATGGAGATAATGGAAGTAACGGAAATAATGGAATGAATGGAACAAATGGTACTAATGGAACGAATGGAACAAACGGAACAAACAGTCTTGTAAAAATTACTGATGAATCAGCAGGAGCAAATTGTGCAAATGCCGGTAAAAAAGTAGAATCCGGTCTGGATACTAATAACAGTGGTGTACTTGATGCAGGAGAAGTTACAGCTACAAATTATGTATGTAATGGTACAAATGGTACAAACGGAACTAATGGTACTAATGGAACCAATGGAACTAATGGAACAAACGGAACAAATGGAACAAATGGAACAAATGGAACCAATGGACTTAACTGCTGGGATTTAAATGGAAACGGATCTTGCGATACAGCTACTGAAGATGTCAATTTAAGCGGAACATGTACTGTGGCTGACTGTCAGGGTGCAAATGATATTCCAACTGTTCAGGAAGTAGTCTCTAACTGGAATTCATATTCAGATGAACAAAGCTTAACAACAGCTTCAGGCAGTATGAGCAGAATGATAAGAATTCCAAGATTTATTCTTGACGGGATTATTTACGGAGGATTCTGGGTGGATAAGTATGAAGCATCAAAATCTGATGCTACAGCTACCACTGAAGGAAGTACTTCAGTCCCTGTCAGTCAGAGAAATGTAGTTCCATGGACAAATATTAGTTTTAGTACTGCAAAAACCAATGCTTCCCATGCAGACAGACAGATTTCGTCTCTAGGTTCTTGCAAGCTTATTGGAAACAAGGAATGGACAGCATTATATATACTAGGTAGATTTGCAAAGCAAAATAGTATTTTCGGTGCAACTGCTACAAATGGCTGGAATGAAAGAGGAAATACCAGAGATGGAAACAGAGATGGCAGAAACTCAAGCAGCAGAACATGTACTGATGATCCAAACCAATCCGGCACAGGTGACAGATGTTTGACTGGTACTGGTTATAAAAGCTGGGGACATATTTTAGATGGCTCAGCTACAAAAAATACTGATGGAACTACATTTGCATCCAGTGCAGTAGCTGATGATGTAACAAATGCAAGCAGTGCATTTGACGGAGATAAACAGGTATATGACCTTGTCGGAAATGCAGAAGAATGGGTTGATTATACAATTACAAACTCTTCTATGTCTGGCGGTTCGGATTTTGTTGTCGATGCCGGCTATCAGGGACAAGGACTTGTTCTGCCACATACCACAGACAACGATACAATTAATTTTGTAAATCTTGCAGGTGGTTCTACTTCTGCTTCAGATGCAGCCTTTGAAGGTCTGGGTCTCCCGACATCAGCAACAGGAAGTATTACTGACTCAAATGGTGGAAACAACGGTGGTAAGATTCGTACTAACAGTACAGATGCTCAATATGGTACAACTCGCGGAGGAAACTATACTTCTACAAGCGATGCTACATCGCCGGTTACTGTTGACTTTAGAAACTTAACTACAGCTACTGGTGATACTCGTGGCTTCCGTGTAATCTGTGACTTTCCAGCAGGACAGTAAGATATTAATGTAACCTATGGTTACATCGCACGAAGATTAAAAAAAATTAATCATTCCATGTAACCTGCGGTATCAAGTTTATAAAGAATTTACAGGATCAAGTATTGAATTTAAATTCTGCTTTCCAATATACTTTTTCTTCCGGCAAATTTTTGCCGGGAAAGGAGAGAAATATGAAAAAAATAATAATCATACTTTGTGCTGTGTCAATGTTTCTAAATGCTTCTGTAAAAGCAAAAGAGACAAAAGCAGTTCCTGAGCAGCTTAACATAGGCATTCAGGAAGTTCAGGCTGCTACTTTGGAAAATTCTGAAAATGAAACTCCAAAGAAAAAGAAAACAGCAAAGAAAACAAAGAAGCATAAGAAAGCAAAGAAGGCAAGCTAGGAAAATGTAGAATGCGGAATGTAAAATTAAGAAAAATTTATTTTACATTCTACATTCCGCATTCGTCATTCTATATTTATAAAAAAGGAGGTTCTCATGTCAGCTCAAAATCAGGTTACGTTAATCGGGAGATTAACAAGAGATCCGGAAGTAGAGGAGGTCGGGAAAAATAAACAATATTCCAGAGCAATGCTAAGTCTTGCTGTCAGGAATATTAAAAAAAAACATAAGGAAGGTGAAAAGCAATTTGATGCAGACTTTATTGATGGTATTGTTGCCTGGGGAAAACAGGCTGAGTTTGCCGGGAATTATTTAGCCAAAGGAAGAATGGTGGTAATTCATGGTGAGCTTAAGCCTGACAGGTGGAAAGATAAGGAAGATAAAAATCATTATCGTCTGACTATACTGGCAAATTCGATTCAGTCTCTTGATTCAAAAAAGAAAGCTTCTTAAGGGCTAATTAAATGCGCCCTTTGTGGGCGCATTTAATTGAAAGGGGTATAATATGGACAAAACCATGGCTGATCCAATTGAACAAAGAATTAAAGCTTTAGAACTGAAGATTGAGTTTCTTGAAAACTGGAAAAACACTCCATTTATTTAGGTAACTTTACCGGTTATACTTTCAATTTTTTTGGCCAGTTCATGGGGTAACTTTGCTTTATCATCTATGGAAAAAAGAATTGAATCTCTGGAAAAGAGAGTCGATAGGTTTGAAGTTAAAGTTGACAGGCTTGAAAATAAGATGGATAGAGTTTTATCTGAACTAATAAGTATAAAATCAAAGCTAAAAAGGACTTAACGCATCAGCTCTTTTGCTTGTTTAGTCAGCTTTGGTACTTTCACAAAAAAATAAATTGCTACTAAAAAGCAAATACTTGCACCGATTGAAACAGCAGTGGGTGTATTTAATATGTGTGCAAGATATCCTACCGTCAGACTTCCAAGCGGAAATATACCCATAAACATCATTGAAAAAAGCCCGACAATTCTTCCTCTTAAACTGTCAGGGGACATGGCCTGCATTGCAGTGTTGCTGCCTGAGATTATTATGATTGAACAAAACCCGATCATTATTAAAAGTAAAATAGAAAGTAAATATATTTTTGAAAAAGCAAAAATAAAAATGCACACACTGGATAAAATGCCACAAAGAGCAATTAACTTTTTTATTCCGAGAATTTTTTGTCTGGATGCTAAAAACAATGCTCCAATTACAGAACCGATCCCGGATGCTCCCATTAATATTCCAAGACCTTTTGCTCCTCTGTGTAATATCTGATCGCTGAAGATTGGCATTAAGGTGATAAATGACATTCCCCAAAGGCTGTAAGTGCCAAGTACTAAAAGTAAATGTCTTATTGGTGAAGTATTCCATGCAAATAAAACTCCTTCTTTTAAGTGAGCAAGTGAAGAGCTAAACTCACTTACCTCGTGTTCTTTTACTTTTACTAAGAATAGAAATACTATAAACGGTAAATAACTAAGCACATTTAAAACAAAGCAAATCCCTTCGCTATATTTTGATATAAGTATTCCTGCAAGTGCCGGACCGATAATTCTGGCTGCATTAAACATGGATGAATTAAGTGCTATTGCATTTAAGAGATCGCCCTTTGTTACTAAGAGCGGAATAAAAGTCTGTCTGGCTGTTACGTCAAATGAATTTGCTATACCCAGAAAAATGGCCAGAATTAAAATGTGCCATTTATTTATAGTACCGCTGAAAAATAATGCTGATAAAATAATACCCTGAATTACGCATAGAATCTGGGTTATAAGTAGTACATCCTTTCTTTTAAATCTGTCTGCCGTAACGCCGGAAATCGGAGCCAGAATCAGAGCAGGCAATGAACCGGCAAACCCTACAAGCCCTAAGAAAAATGCAGAGCCTGTCAACCTGTAGATAAGCCAGCTTTGAGCAGTATTTTGTATCCAGGTTCCGCTAAAAGATAAGAATTGCCAGAAAAAAAAGTCTCTAAAATTTTTATGTTTAAATCCACGAGTAATATTATCGACAATGCTCATAATTTATGAGACAGAGAAATATATAAAAGGTTGCAAATTTTTATTTGAAGGGCGTTTTATTGTAAACCTGCTCCATTAGCGTAACATGACGGTTCTGTATATCCGTCAGCCGGTTCGCCAGGAAGTGGTGAGCGTGTTTTTGAGATGGCACTTAGAAGAGAGCTTAAAAGCTGTGCATTACCATTTGCTGGTCTGCCATTTTTTGATATGTATAAAGCAACAGTTCCTGCTACATGCGGGGAGGAAAAACTTGTACCGGAAAGAGAACTGGTCTTACCACCAATTGCAGTAGAGAGAATGTTTACACCTGGTGCGATAATGTCTACTTCAGATCCAAAATTACTAAAGTATGCCCATGTGTCAGCGCTGTCTTGAGTACCATTGCTATCACTTAATGCTGATACGGTAATAACTTCAGGAAACATTGCCGGGGAAACATTGTTTGTAGTTACATCTTGTGATTCATTTCCTGCAGCGACGACATTTACTATACCTGCATCTGCTGCTCTCTGGTATGCTGCACGTAAAAGATTTACTGCATCTAAATAACTCTGGGACGGGTTTGTACCGCCATTTGCTCCAAAGCTTGAATTTGTAACTCCTATAACATTTGCATTTGCAGTTACATAATCAAGACCGGAAATTATACTTCCAAAACTTCCACTGCCGGAACTTCTTAAAACTTTTACTGCAACAAGATCAATTTTAGAACCTGTACCTAATACACCAATTGTATTATCCAGTGCAGCAATAACACCTGCTACATGTGTGCCATGCCCACCAATGCTTCTGTTATTATCGTTTCCGCCGGTATTGTCGCCGGAGAAATCTCTACTTAGAGCAATATTTACCATTAAGTCAGGGTGTTTAAAGTCAATTCCTGTATCTAGTACAGCTACTGTTACTCCGTCACCTTCATTTGTAGTATTTAACTCTGCATCAATCCAGTTAATTCCTGTAGGAATAACCTGAGGTGGAGTAGTCATTGTTTTGCCTGACATTGCAGCGTTAGCTCCTGCATCGGATGGTTTATCTATTGCATAAACAGTAAAATCCTGAACTATCTGCTCGATATCAGGATCATTTGCTAAATCTTTTTCTTTTCCAGCAGGGATATTTATTAGGGCACCTTTAAATGCATGTTCAAGGACACTGGTTACACTTGCGCTATGAGTTTTTTCTAATTTGTTTGCTTTTTCAGAAGCATTTCCATTTTGGTCTTTAAACTTAACTATGAACTGTCCTGGAATTGGCTGGCTTAAATTTTCACCCTGTGCTTTTACATTTGATAAAAAACAAGTTCCTAAAACGAATGAAAAAATAATTATAAATCTTATAAACATATATATCTCCTCCTAATATGGCTGACCTTAAATTCTAACTCTAAACTGATTTATAGCATTACCTGGAAATATTAAGAATAAGTTAATTATTGAATTTTTCAATAATGTGTCAGTATTTGATTAATAAAGACCTTGATTCAAAATATTCTGTAATTAAATTACACAAAATCAATATCTTATCATTCTCTTAAACATAATTTTTTAGTATTAGCATCAGGTTAGGTTAAAAGTAACTAAGGAGAAAAGAATTATGGAAATAAGTTTAAAAGAAAGCACTTTGTTTGATCTTGGATTTGTAAACAGGATAACTGAACTACCGATTACATGCAGGGAAAAAGAAATATTAGTTCACCTTGCTTCTGGAAAAACTAATAAACAAATATCCCAGTCGCTGATGCTTAGTCCTTCTACTGTTAGAAATCATATATCTAGTATTTTTACTAAATTAAATATTTCAAACAGATCTCAGGCAACAGCAATTGCAATATATTCAGGATTATTGAATTCGCTTACTAAAAATAACAATGGAGAAGAAATAAAGACAGCATCGTAGAGACGCGGTTAATTACATCTCTGTGCTAATATTTTAATTGCATGGCAAATGGCATTAAATTTGGCACTGACGGATGGCGCGGGGTAATAGCAGATAATTTTACGTTTGAAAATATAGAGTTAGTATCTTGTGCGTGTGCAGAGCAATTTTTAGAAGATTTAACAGCAAACAAACATTTACAAAATCATGTTTTTATCGGTTATGACAGAAGATTTCTTGGCAGGGAATTTGCTGAATGTGTTGCATTGATTTTTTCCAGAAAAGGATTAAATGCAGTGGTCTATAACAAAGATGTTCCTACACCAATGGTGTCTTTTGATGTTAAAAAACAAAATGCTGTAGGAGGAATAGTAATTACAGCCAGTCATAACCCTCCCGAATTTTCCGGTTTTAAAATCAAATCTCCGGATGGCTGTTCAGCGTCGAAAAATTATACAGATCTTATAGAAAAAAGATTAGGCAATATATCCGTAAAAGCAATTCATGGATTGCCTCAATATCCTAAAATGATCGATCCTTCAAAAGATTATACTGATTTTATAAAAAAAACAATTGATCTGGAGAGATTAAAAAACCTCAATGAAACTATCATCATAGATTCTATGCATGGTACAGGAGGAAATTATATAGAATCCTTTTTAAAAGGTGGAAAAATTAAAGTAAAAACAATTAGAGAAAATATTGATGTTAATTTTGGCGGTATAAATCCTGAGCCAATGATGCCGCAGCTTTTACCTCTTTCAGGCGAGGTTATTAAAAATAAAGCTTTAATCGGATTAGCTACTGATGGCGATGCAGATCGTGTAGGGGCAATAGATGAAAACGGTGAATATTTAAATACTCATAAATTATTAGCGATTCTGCTTTACTACCTGGCTGAAAAGAAAAAACTTACAGGTGGTGTAGTAGTTACTTTTTCACAGAGTGTGTTGGTAAAAAAGATGGCTGAAAAATATGGATTTAAAATTTACGAAGTGCCGATCGGATTTAAACACATTGCAGATTTAATGATAAAGGAAGATATTTTAATTGGTGGGGAAGAAGCAAATGGCATTGGTTCAAAGCTGCATTTTATGCCGGAAAGAGACGGTATATTTAATGCACTGCTTTTACTTGAAGCAGTTAATTCATTTGGCTTAAAACCGGGTCAACTTGTAAAAAAAATACACGATGAGTTTGGAGCTTTTTATTATGACAGAGTTGATCTTCATATTCCAAGCAGTCAGGTTGGAATTGAGTTTGTAGAAAAAGTAAAATCAAATCCACCGAAAGAAATAAATAATATTCCTGTTAAAGAATTAAAAACCCTTGATGGAGCAAAAGTCATTTTTGAGGATAATGGCTGGCTACTCTTCAGAGCTTCTGGTACTGAGCCTTTGCTCAGGATTTATAGTGAAGGAAAAAATAAGGAATTTGTTTCTGACATGTTGAGAGCTGGGCAGGATTTGTTTAAAGAAAAGACAAGACTGTTAGTTTAGCTTCCCTTTTTCAGTCGGTCCGGTTTCCTGCTTGTTTAATCTTTCGGCTCCGGTCCAGCCAATAAAATAATCTTTTGCATCTTTGCTTGCAATTGCTTTATAAAGATTTTCTTCTTTAACCAGATTTGCACCGCTTAACTGATTTTTTGCAAATTTTAAATATTCTTCATCAGTCATGTAGCTGTAAATATCAGGATATGCTCTTACAAAAAGCTTATTCTGAAACTCTTTTACTTCAATAGGATTATAAATTACATGAACTGTTGTACCTACTTTTACCAGGTTGAATAGTTCTTTCATGTCATCCGGATGTAATCTTATACAGCCATGTGTGCTGGCTCTTCCGATGGAGCTTAAGTCACTGGTAGCATGAAATCCATATTCCTGGGTTTTTTTATTCAATGCAAAACCAAGCCAGTACTGACCAATTGGATTTTTTTCGCCGGGAGCTATTACTTTTGACTGTCTGAAAGGATTTACCCAGGCCGGGTTGTAAATTCTTCTGACAATTTTAAAATCACCCAGAGGTGTAGGGGTTAGTGATGCACCGACTCCTACAGGGTATTCTTTTGTAGCTTCTCCATTTGTATAAAGAATAAGCTTTTTAGCAGCTACATTCAGTACAAGCTCAAAATTTTCATTTAGATTTCTAAGCGCATAAGCCGGTATTTGTAATATTAAAATTATTGCAAGTAAAAAAACAAATGCTTTTTTCATTTCTTCTGATTACCACATCCCGGCAACATTTTTGTTTGCAGCATCTTCAGCCGGATAATTTAAGTCATTGTCAAAACCTGTTTTATCCTCTGCAGAATCAAGACCTTTTAATTTATCCATGCCTTCCGGATTTTCCTCAGGTTTGTTAGCTAAATTTTTATTTAAGTCTTCCGGATTTAATCCTGCAAGCCTGCTTTGTTCCAGTTTGGACAATTCATCCAGAAGTGATTTTTGTTCTTCAGCTGTTAATTCTTTTCCGATTCTTCCACCAATAACTACAAAATTAGAATCCACAGGTGTAACTCCGGTAATTTGCCTGTCTGCACCGCTTATTCCTTCGATTGCAACTCTGGCACCACGGACAGAACCTTCTACAGCACCTCCTGTAAAACCTGCAAAAAGCCCGGTAACTGCACCTGTAGCTACTGCTGTAGCAGATGAAGCCCATGCTCCTGCCCTTCCGGAAATATCTCCGCCCAGTGCTCTGCTTGCTGAATTTGCAGTTGCAACTCCAATTTTTGTCCCTTCGACTAAACCTTTTCCGGCTCCTGCAATAGTTCCGACTGCAGCACCAAACGGGGCAGCTACAGCTCCAATTGCTTTGGATTTTGTATCGAATTGTTCTCTTGGAAGCTGTGAAAAGTCACCCACTAAATAAAAAGCATGTGGAATGCTAACTGTAGGAATAGAATCATTTTTTGATCTTTGAACATCTTTTTCATGAACAGTATTTTTATCAAAGAGAAAATTTTCTTCAAGCACTATTCCATTAGCTCCTACTTTAAAAAATAATGTTGGCTGTGAAATAAACTTACCGGCACTAACTTTATACAAAAGATAATCTCCCTGTATAGCTGATTTTTGTCCCTCTAAGTCATATCTTTTTAAAACATTTTCAATAACTTCACCCGGCCTGGCAGAAGCAGGCAGATAACTTATCTGACTAATTAAAATTAATACCAATAATAAATTTATGAATCTCATTTGTTTCTTTTCTCCTTATTAATTTTTTTTAAGTTGTTTCTAAACAGACTGACGCTTATAAATAAGCAGGGTTTCTATGTTTACATTGAACCCTTATGCATTAACTATTATAGGGCTTGTTCCACCTTAGGCGGACAAATCCGATCCAAAGAGAAGAATGTTATCAATACACAAAAAAAATACCAGGTTAAAACCTGAATTACTGGACACCAAGTAATTCTACTTCAAAGATAAGAGTAGCATTTGGAGGAACCTCAGTTCCAGCTCCGCGAGTTCCATAGGCAAGTCCTGAAGGAATAATTAATTTTCTTTTCCCGCCAACTTTCATGGTACTTACACCTTCATCCCAGCCTTTTATTACCTGGCCAATGCCAATTGTAAAATCAAACGGTTCTTCACGATCTATGGAACTGTCAAATTTTTTCCCGTTTTCAAGCCATCCTGTATAATGAACTTTTACTTTCTGCCCGGTAGCTGGTGATGCACCGGTTCCAACAACTTTGTCAATATATTTTAAGCCGCTGGCTGTAGTAATTTCTTTTGGTTCATCAACTATTTGCATTTTTTTAATTACCTCTTTTTTAATTTTATTTGTTTTGGCAGCATCAGAAGCTAAAGAGCTTGTGAGAGCTAACAACATTACTAAAAAATTTAGAACTAATAATTTTTTAATCATTTTTGCATCTCCTTTGTTAACCCATTATACAGGGACATTTTACACCATATCTTTACTTTAAAAAGATCATTTTTAAAGAAGTAAGAAATAACATAACACCAAACATTTTCTGTAGTACTGTCCCGGTGATACCAGTTGCAATTTTTGCCCCAATAAATCCTCCCACCAAAAAGCCAATACAAATAAAACAGGCTACAGGCAGGTTTACATAACCTTGTTTGTAATATACCCACGCTGCAAGAATTCCAACAGGCGGCACCATTATGGCTAATGTAGTACCCTGTGCTTCATGTTGTGAGAATCCTAACAATAAAACCAAAGCTGGAATTATAATAATTCCACCTCCAATTCCAATTAGTCCACTTAAAATACCGGCACACAATCCGATTATTAGATAAGTTAAAATATCGGGCATGTCTCTATTTCTTTGCTGTAGTTTCCAACTTGGAAATAATTTTTTCAAAATGGTCAATAGGATATGCGCCAAGGATCCTGATTCCGTTTAAAATAAACCCGGGAGTTCCTTGAATACCAACCTCCTGACCTTGTTTTGTGTCTGCCTGAATTGATTTAGCAGCATCTTCACTGGCTCTGTCTTTATTAAACTTATCAAGATTCAGGTTTAAATCTTTTGCAATCTGGACATAAAGATCTTCGCCAAGTTTCCCCTGATTTTCAAACAGCTTATCGTGGTATTCAAAAAATTTTCCTTGTTTATCTGCGGCCCATGCTGCTTTAGCTGCTGGTGCTGCTTCCGGATGGAAACCTAAAGGAAAACTTTTGAAAACATATTTAATTTTTTTGTCATATTTTTTCATAAGTTCTTTAATAGTGTCATCACCACGTTTACAGAACGGACATTGGAAGTCAGAAAATGTAACAATTGTATATTCAGCTTTTTTGTCACCTTTTACGGGAGATTCACCAATTTCAATCTGAACTTTGTCTTCAAAGAGTTTATTGAATTCATCTTCCTGTTTTTTTTCTACAGCCTCTTTTTCATATTTTTCCAGTGCATCTTTTATAATTTGCGGATTCTTTTTAATAATATCCAGTACCAGATTCTCAAAGCTGTTTTCTTCAGCCAAAGCAACTGGTGCAAGTAAAACTAGTGCCAGTGCTAATGCAATTATCTTTTTCATATTTTCTCCTTTTCAAAGTACCAATTAAATATTGCACAAACATTTTACCCTCCATTTTATTTGATTGACACATTTTGAAACAGATTTTTTTACATTTGTTTTAGATAATAATAGAAGATCCTTGTAAGCTGGAGCATTATATTTGATATTAGATTTAACTTTGATTAAGGATTACCCGTGCCAGCCCTATATATAGGGTTTGAATTTTTAAAAGTGATGGTAAGCACAAATTAGAATCTAAATACTAGGTAATAGATAATTATGCGGAAATATTTTTTGATATTTTTATCTTGTTTGGTGGGAGTATTTTTGTCTGTTACCTTGCATACAGAAGTATTTGCTAAAAAAGGAGTTAAAAAGGCAAACAGTAATCCTGCTAGTAAAGAAACCCTGACAGTAGTAAATAACAAAGGTGAAAGAGTTCTAAACGGTAGTGTTTTAAATCCTAATGAAGATGAGCTGTTTATTGCACTTCATTCTGTACTTGTTTCTACTTTGCGCGGAGATTTAAATAATGTTTCTGTTGTTTTAAGTTCTATTGCCGATCCTTCAATGAGCTTCACTGTTCCTAAAAGTGCCCTCAGGATCCAAAATAAAACAATCAGGAAAAAAAACAAGAAATACTTATCAGTAAATTTATATAATGTAAAAACACCTTCAGGTATAACTATTCTTCCAAGTGCGCTTCAAAAGGATGATTACAAATTAAGAATTATAAACAATAAAAATAAACTTGATGTTTCCACAGAATCTTTTAATTATCAGACACCGGTGTTAATAGTTGGAATGGCACCTCAAAAAAATTCTGGTTTTGTAGTCGTCGAAGACCTGCTTGGAAGTCAAATCTCTGACAGTGTTGTTAGCTTAGATGCAAATGGCTCTTTCTTTACGGAAGTCAGAGCAAATATGATAAAGCCAACTACAGCAAATAAGGGCTCTTTGATAGCACGATTAAAAAGTCAAACTGCAGAAGAAGAAGATGATGATGATATATATGCTGGTATTGTACACGTAGCTTCGGATAAAGATCTCTATGCAATTTCTTTGCTTGATAACAATCCTGATGCAAACAATGCACAGGCAGATGCTCCTTTAATAGTTAATGAAAGTACTACATTGACAGCTAATCTTGCAAAAGAAGATGAAAAACTGGCTTTAGAGGTAGCAAAAAAACAATCAGAAGGCTCAGTAGATTTTGGAGATTTAGACTGTGATATAAACCAGTTTGCAGATCGCTGTGGTAATACAGACAAAGCAGAAATTGCTTCTCTTGGCCAGGATGTTAAAAATCTTATTGTGAATCCTCAATGTGACTTACCTGATTTTGTGACAAACTTTTTAAAAAATTCTGAAGATAGTAGTGTGGCTTTAGGCTATTGTGAATTTGTTAGCAGGATAGAAGATTCTTCAAAATTATGTACAAATTATTCAAAAGTCCTGAATGATTTTAAAGCCGGTAAATTAAAACAGCTTCCCTGCCCTCCATCATCGTGTATAAGTTTTCAGAATATTACACCTCCAAAATGTGTAGTCACTCAGAGCTTTTGTGAAGACGAATCTGAAAATACAGGATGTATCAGTAAACCTAAACGAGATTTGTTCTGCCTCCAAGTACCTGCGGAAGTTTCCGAATCTCAATGTACGGATGAAGGCAATTCTGACTCAGCTGATGATCCAGGCTGGGTTGTAGCAATTAACTCTTTTGAAAATGAGTATTGTGTTCCTTCAAATCCACGGGTTTTTTCAGAGATTCAAATTTTTTCTAAAGCCGTTTCTTCTCCTGAAGATATAGCAGAAGAATGTGAATATAATTTTTGTCACAGACAATGTGATAAAAAATCTGGAACAGGTGTTAAAGACTGCCATTTTAACTGTGATGTAGCATTTGGAAGATTTATTGACTGTAATATAGCCTCGCCTTATTTTTCAAATCAGTGCTGTAAGTCTCTAAAAATCAGACCTCGTGCTATTGCTTCAAAGCCAGCTTATCAGCTGGCTTCTGGTGGCTCTGTAAAACCATCTGGTCTTTTAATTAGTACAGGGCCTATTGCTCCGGATATAGCTGGCTGTCTGTGTGCTGATAGTAATAATTTTAATGAAATTGGATATGCCTCTGATAATTCAAAAGCAACCTGCAGGAATATTTGTCCTTCTAACTATGAAAAAGATGAAAAAAGTAGAAACTGTTTCCCGATTTGTTCTGGTGGTTTGGTAAGAGATTCAAATGGTTTTTGTAAAAAAGAATGTCCGCGCGGACAAAAGAAAGATCCAAATAATGGACAGTGTATTCCTGAATTGAAATGCGGAGACAATAACATGCTTCCAAATCCAAATAATAATGGAGAAGCACAATGCATTTGCCCGTCAGCTTTACCTTACTGGAATATAAATCAGTGTGTTGCCAGCTGCCCACACGGCCCTCCTTCACCTAATGCAAGCTCTAACTTACCGCTAAAATCTCCTATTCCTTGTAGTGATGGAGGAGGGCAAAAATATTGTGGTACTGTAGATATTCCAGCTAAAGACAATTGCTCATGTGCATCAGGCGGAACACCAACAGGACCAAATGGAACATGTCAGTGTACAAACGGACAGCCATATACAACAGCCGGATGTGGAACACAAAATTGTCTGGCACCATATGTTACAAATCCAAGCGGAATTCCTCCTTGCAAATGTCCTGATGATAAACCTATTAGCTTTAGTGCTAATTGTGTAGCAAAATGCCCGGAAGGACTTATTGCAGATTATCCAATCGGTGGATCTGCTTTGTATCCAACTACTATAGCAAAGACATGTTTGTGTCCGGATAAAAGCTACCCTGATCAAGATGGTAAATGTTACAGCGGAACAAGTTATTGTTCTCCAGGAATTACAGTAGGTACTAATGGCTGTACATGTAACCCAGGTGGCGGAGCATATAGTTTAAGCGGCGGATATTGTGCGTGCCTGAGCGGTCAAACTTACACAGCAGCAAGTGGTTGTAGTGGTAGTACATCAACAACAAACTATTGTTCACCGGGAATACCATCAACAGCTGCTAATCCATGTACATGTAATCCAAGCGGCGGAGCATATAGTTTAAGCGGATATTGTACGTGTCCAAGCGGTCAAACTTATACTGCAGCAAGTGGTTGTAGTGGTAGTACATCATCATCACCTACAACACCAACAGCACTTATAGCAACCAGCTCATTAATGTATCCCAATGCAATTAATTTAACGTGGACAGACAGTTCAAGTAATGAAACTGGTTTTTCTGTATATAGACGACAGTCAGGTTCTGGATCATCATCATGGACATTACTACCAAGTAGTGTGCCAGCAAACACTCCTTCATATATAGATACCTCTGTTACAGCAGGAATTACATATGAATACTATGTTGTAGCATGTAATGGAACTGTTTGTTCAGATCAATCAAACACAGCACAAGCAACAGCAAGCGGAGGATCAAGCAGTACGCCTACAGCACCGACAACACTTATAGCAACCAGCTCATTAATGTATCCCAATGCAATTAATTTAACGTGGATAGACAGTTCAAGTAATGAAACTGGTTTTTCTGTATATAGAAGAACATCAGGATCATCATCATGGACATTACTAACAAACAGTGTGCCAGCAAACACTCCTTCATATATAGATACCTCTGTCACAGCAGGAATTACATATGAATACTATGTTGTAGCATGTAATGGAACTGTTTGTTCAGATCAATCAAATACAGCACAAGCAACAGCAAGCGGAGGATCAAGCAGTACGCCTACAGCACCGACAGCACTTATAGCAATCAGCTCACCAATGTTTCCAGGAGTAATTAATTTAATGTGGACAGACAGTTCAAGTAATGAAACTGGTTTTTCTGTATATAGAAGAATATTAGGTTCATCATCATGGACATTACTAACAAACAGTGTGCCAGCAAACACTCCTTCATATATAGATACCTCTGTCACAGCAGGAATTACATATGAATACAAAGTAAATGCATGTAATGCAAATGGGTGTTCAGCAGATTCAAATACAGCTACAGCTCCTTAACAATTATTTGTAATAATCTGGTTTTTTTAAAAAATGTTAATTTTTAATTTTTTCTCTGGAGCTGTCCCTTGTTATATCCCTATCCCCGGGTTTTGATTTAAAAAAGTGAGGGTAATCACAAGTTAGGAATAAAATTTTTTGTAAGTTAAAACTATGAGTAATTTTTATAAAATATTTTTATGCTTACTTGCTGCAACAGTATTTTTTATGACTACATTTAAAGAAGCTCGTGCTGCAAAAACAGGTAAACCTTCTTCTCAAACTTTAAAAGTAGTCAGTAATAAAGGTGAGGCAATTTTATATGGCAGCGTCCTTAGTCCAAAAGAAGATGAAGCAAATATTTTACTTTCAAAAACCTTACTGTTAAAAATCAGAAAAACCGGAATAGATAATCTTTCAGTTAATTTAACCTCCTCTTTAGATTCAACAAAGACATATACTGTACCCAGTGATGCAATTAGTATACAAAGGAAGGGAATAAATAAAAAATCAGGGAAATACCTGGTAATTAGTTTATTTAATTTAAGTACCCCTTCTGGTATAACAATTTCTCCAAGTTCTTTGCCAACCGATGACTACAAACTTAAACTTGCCGGAAAAGATATTGATGCAACAACTGAAAAGTTTAATTATCAAACACCTGTTTTAATTGTAGGTACTGTTGATTCCAAAACTTCAGGCCTCGTTACAGTAGAATCACTTGGCGGTGATGATCTCTCAGATAAAACTGTAGCTACCGATCCAAGTGGTACTTTCTTTACTGAAGTAAGAGCAAGTAAAATCAACTCTACCACTAAAGCCAGAAAATACTTAAGAGCACAAGCTACTGAAGGAGTCGAGCTGCCTGATACTGATGACGGAGTTGTTGAAGAAATTAATACCGGTGTAGTTCACTGTGTTACAGATACTGACCTTTATGCAGTAACACCTCTGGACAATAACCCTGATACTAATGCAGCAAGAGCAAATAAACCACTGGAAGTTAATGAGGAAACAACACTAACTGCTAACCTTGCAATACAAAGCGCAGAAGCAGGCGATGAAGATTTAGCTTTTGGAATTGCTGAAAATGAATTAGAAGATTTAACTGGAGAAGAAGAGGAAGAAGAAGGATTTGCAGGTCCTCCGGGGGATATTGGCTGCAATATTGATCAGTTTGCAGACCGTTGTAAAGGTGCAAATGAAGATATTTTAGCTTCAATCGGTGCTGAGTTTAAAAAGTTTGTTGTAACTGCAAACTGTAACTTTCCTGAGTTTCGCTTAATTAAAAAGATAATTCCTAAATTACCTGATATTGCAAATGTGTTTATTGGTAAAGGATATTGTGAACATGCAACCAGAGAAACAGATGACAGAAGACCCTGCGAAATATATGCAGGTATTTTACGGGACTTTAAAACAGGAAGACCAGGTGGCGAATTAGTTTGTCCTCCTTATCAATGTGAAGAATTTAAGAATATACGACCACCCAGGTGTGTTGAACCACATGATTTTTGTGATAAAGAGTTTGAAGATGATTTTGATGGACCTGTATTTTCTATTGCAAAACCAATGCCACCTCCTCCTCCTGGCCGTTGTATAGATAGACCAATGAAAGATTTATTTTGTGCAGAAATCGGAAAGGATATAAAAGCTGAAGAATGTAAGGATGATGGTTTTGGCCCTCCTAACTTAAGACCTAACTGGATGATTTATGGTACAAATGGAGGAAAAGAATACTGTGTGCCTACAAATATTCCACCTCCACCGCCGCCGCCTCCTGGTGTTATTGACTGGAGACCACCACCATCTACTCCAGAACAAATTGCAAATGAAGAATGTTTTCTAGGATCTTGTCATAAAGGTTGTGAAAAGAACTTTGGTCCTCCATCTCCTTATCCAAAACCTATTTTTACTCCTGCAACTGGTAGTGAAGGACATTTTTCTCCACCAAAATGTGAAGTCTGTGATTGTCATCGTGGGTGTGATGCTGAAGCCGGCAGGCTTATTGAGTGTAATGACAAGGATCAATATTTTTCAAAGAAATGTTGTAAAGGAAGGCCAGGACCTGTAATATTTTTCCAGACATTACAGGAACAATCCTTCCCGGGAGGAGGTTTTGGTCCAGGAAGAGGCCCTGTAGGAGTCAATGTATATGATTGTTTATGCAAGGATACTGTAAATAATTTTAATGAAAAAGGTTATGTAAAACCTGAAGCACAGAAAATTTGTTTAGAAAGCTGTCCACCAGGTTATGAAAAAAATGCAAACAGCGATCAGTGTCTGCCAATATGTGATAAAGAAAAAGGATTCGTAAGAGATCCAGGTGGTATTTGCAGAAAAAAATGTCCTGAAGGATCTTTTGATGATGGAGGTGGATATTGCAGATGTCCGGAAGGTCAGTTCATAGGTAAGTCAGGAAAATGTGAATCTAATACATGTCCTCAATATTGTTATAACTATCCTTTATTTAGAAAACTCTTAGCAAGTCATGATTTTACTGGTACCGGTACAGGATATACCCCGCCAAGTACAGGACCTGGTTATATTCCGCCAGGATCAACTGGTTCAACTAACTCACTTCCACCTGAATGTCAAAGATGTAGTGGACCACCCAATACTACTTGCTCTAGCAATATGCGTCCAAATCCAAATAACAATGGAGAAGCACAATGCATTTGTCCGGATAGTCAACCATACTGGTATCAACCTTCTGGTGGCACAGGCTCATGTGTAGCAACTTGTCCAAATGGAAATCCGCTGCCAGCATCATATGCAAATTATCCACCTAAATCACCAATACCATGTAACAGTGATGTATCTCAAAACTGCCCGGCACCATATGTTACAAATCCAGGTGGTGCACCACCCTGCAAATGTCCTGATGCAACACCTTATAATTTAAATACAAACACCGGATCGACTTGTGTAGCTTCCTGCCCGGCAGAGCTTATCGCAGATTATCCCTCTGGTGGATCTGCTTCATATCCGGCTAATACAATGAAGGCATGTTTGTGTTCGGATAGAAGCTACCCTGATCAAAATGGCAGGTGTTACAGTGGAACAGGTTATTGTTCTCCAGGAATTACAGTAGGTACTAACGGCTGTACATGTAACCCAGGTGGCGGAGCATATAATGTGAACGGATATTGTACATGTCCAGCGAACAATGGTCCTTATACAAAAGAAACAGGATGTGCTTCATCTTCTCAATGTCCAACTGCTACACCATATAAATGTCTAAACGGGACATGTGTAATCAGTGCAGCAAGCTGTACTTCTATAACAAACTGCCCGGCACCATATGTTATAAATCCAAGCGGTACGCCACCTTGCAAATGTCCTGATGCTACGCCAATCTCCTATAATGCTACTTGTGTAGCGTCTTGTCCATCACCACTTGTACCAAGTACACCGTCAGGATCTGCCAGTGGAATGCCTTCTTCATGCTTGTGTCCTGGAACTTTACAATATCCAGGAGCAAATGGTCAGTGTGATACAACAAACTACTGTTCTCCTGGTATTTTTCCTACAGCGTCTAATTCATGCACTTGTAATCCAGCTGGTGGTTCTTACTTTAATTCAAACGGATATTGTACATGTCCGGCAAATAGTGGTCCTTATACAAAAGAAACAGGATGTGCTGCTTCAACTACGCAATGCCCTGCTCCGTTTGTACCTAACCCAGGCGGAACTCCTCCATGTAAGTGTCCTGATGCCACGCCAATCTCCTACAATGCTACTTGTGTAGCGTCTTGTCCATCACCACTTGTGCCCACCACAGAGCCGGCAAGTGGTCAGAGGGTATGTAAATGCTCAAATGGATCATATCCGGATGCTCAAGGTGGCTGCGGACGTACCTGTGCAGTCGGTGAAGCGCCAACAGCAGCAAGCCCTTGTACTTGTGCTGGCAATGCAACATTTAATGCACAAAATATTTGTTCATGTCAGGCTGGTCAAACATATACAACCACTGGTTGTACTGCATCAATAACTTGTACTCTTCCAAAGGTTTTAGATCCTGTAACCAGTACGTGTATATGTCCTGCTGGTCAGATACAGGATCCAGCTAACCCAAATAACTGTATAACACAGGTAACCTGTACTCTTCCAAAGGTTTTAGATCCTGCAACCAGTACATGTATATGTCCAGCTGGTCAAGTACAAGATCCAAATAATTCTAATAATTGTGTAACTCAAGTAAGTTGTACTTATCCAAAGGTTCCAGATACTGCTACTAATACTTGTCAATGTCCGACAGGAAGATCTCCTGATAGTGTAATTGGCTGTACATGTCCAAGTGGTCAAGTAGATGATAGTACAGCTTGTGTCGCAGGTCAGTTTACATTAAGTAGTGCTGTAAAGAATGGTTCTAATGTAGCCTTTACTTTTAGTAAGAACTTTTCACAAATATGTTTTTCCGTAAAAGATTCAACTGGCAATCAACCAGGTAGCTTCTGTCAAGCAAGTGGAGCACCAATTTCAGCTTCTGTGCTTGGTTCATTGGCCGTAGGATCACAGGTTAAATTGTGCAGTACTAACTGGACAAATGTTTGTAGTGATTTTGTAACTATTACTGGACAATAGATATTTTAATAGGCAGTAAACTCAAACAGATTTCTTTTTCCAAAAATAATAAACAGGAACTCCAAGTAAAACTATAACAAGCCCTGGCCATGTATACAGTGGTTTTAAAATTAATAAGTCGATTGAAATTGCAATTGCAAAAAATATATAAATAACAGGGACAAATGGATAACCGATTGCCTTGTAAGGACGTTCTGCATTTGGTTTTTTAATTCTAAGAACAATAAGTCCGCAGATAGTCATTGTGTAAAAAATAAGAACAGCAAATATTACATAGTCAAGCAAATTACTATATGTCCCTGACACACAAAGAATGCATGACCATATGCACTGGATTATCAGTGCATATTCCGGAACTGAATTTTTATTTAGCCGTCCGGCTTTTTTAAAAAATAAACTGTCTTTTGCCATGGCATAGTATACCCGGGCAGTTGAAAGAATGATTCCATTATTACACCCAAAGGTTGAAATCATAATAAGAAGTGCCATTATGACAGCGCCTGAATTTCCAAATATCATTTGTGCACATGCTGTACCTACTCTGTCATTGGCAGCAAACTGAATTCCGCGGGAAAAAATATCACTGCCATTGATATTTCCATGAAGCGGTAAGACACTGAGATATGAAACATTAACAAGAATATATAAAAGTGTTACTATGCCAACTCCAATACCTAAACTTAAAGGGATATTTTTCTTTGGATTAATTGTTTCACCGGCAGTATAAGTAACTGTATCCCAGGCAATTGAAGAAAAGAGTGAGCCGACCATTGCTACTCCCAGAGCTCCAAGTATAGAAATATTATTTAATTTCTCAACGTGAAATGCTGGTAATGTATGTATCCATGAAGCATCCCAAAAATTGTGCAAATTTTGTGTGATAGCCGGATGATTTCTTCCTATTGTTACTCCGATAAAAATAATTCCTAATAGTGAGAACACTTTTGCTGAGGTAAAAATATTCTGAATCCATTTTCCTCCTTCAAGTCCGCGGGTATTAATCCATGTAAGAATAATAATTGAAAATATTGCCAGAAGGTTTTCAGTATTTAATCCAGGATTGTAATTACCAACAGAGCCAACTTGAAATATCCAGTTTGAATTTGAAATAACAGGAAATATTGCACCGGTAAATTTTGCAAATGCTACAGCTACTGCTGCAATTGTCCCGCTCTGAATGACTGTAAATAATGTCCAGCCGTAAAGAAAAGCAGGCAGTTTTCCAAATGCTTCACGAAGATAAATATACTGACCACCTGCCTGCGGCATCATCCCTGCAAGTTCGCCATAACTTAAAGCAGCAGCCAGTGTAATAATTCCTGTTAAAAACCATGCTAACAGCAGCTCCCCGGGCGATCCTAAAGTCCTGGCCATATCAGCAGATACTATAAATATTCCAGAACCTATCATTGAGCCGGCTACTATAGCTGTAGCATCAAAAAGATTTAACCGGCGTTTTAATTCTGTCATCTACCTTTAAATATCAGTTAATTATCCCCTTCACAAGCGTCAGGCATTTCATTTTCATTTTCATCTGTTCTGAAAACATCACGTGCACTTTCATATAAGGGATTTACTAAACTAAAAGCACCGTTGAACGGAGTAGCTCTCATTTCAGGAGGCAGGATACAGTCCGGAGTAACCAGAGTGTCTGTATCATCTGTTCCTGGTAAAAATGGAGGTATGATTGCAGGTCCGCAACTAATACCTGTACTTAACTCTGACACTAAACTATAAAGATCCTGCATTGCATCGTCCAGAACATCCAGGCACTTAGCAGGCGGTACTGCGTTTAAAGCTTTTATTACTTGTTTATTTATAAGTCTTAATTTTTTATATGCCGCTCTGGCTTTCTTATCTTTTTGTTTTTTCAAATCTTCAAGAGTAGTTTTAGTATCAGCTAAAAGATCATTCAGTTTACTGTCCAAAGTCTCTGGCTTAGAGCCTCCGCTACTACTAGAAGAATCTGTCTCGGCAGTTGATTTTAAAGCAATTATTAAAACTGCAGTGATTACAAATAAAAAAAGAATACTTTTTCTAAACATAATCAGACTATATTACTTATTACAATATTGGTCAAGCAATATACCTTGTCAGGGCTTGGATTGACCAAAGTTTTACTTATTCTTTGACTGTTTAATAGTCTCCATTACTTCCTTAATTAATTTTTGGCCTTCACCTTTTTTAATAGCATGACTTACACATGTTTTAAGATGATCTTCTAATATTATTTCACTGACTTTATTGAGAGCAGACTGAACAGCTTGAATTTGTTTCACAATATCTATGCAATATTTATCTTCTTCCGCCATTTTGTGAATGCCTTTTATGTGTCCAAGAATGTATGAAATCCTTTTTAAGACCTCTGATTTTACTTTTTGATTATGGTATAGCATAGGTTTTCTACTTAAATAATACCAAGGTTTCAGGACTTTTAACAAAATTATCACAAATTTGTGTATTTTAATTCTAATTTTTTTAAATTACTCCCTACCCACCCCAGGGGGGTCTTAACTTAGATATAATACATGTGGGTATAATTAAATCAAGAGATGGAGGTAGCAAAAATGAAAAAAATCATATTATCTTTGTTAGTTGCATTTGCAGTTATAAGCGGTGGATATTTTGTGGCCAGTAAGGCGGGGGGATGTTTATGTAGTCCCTGTCACTGTAACCCTTGTCATTGCAAATAGTTAATTGATAAATAATACATTTGAAGCAGAAGTTGTATGAATTATAACTTCTGCTTTTTTGTTTGGATATAATCTGACTTTTAATTTCTCGCTCTCCCCCAGTTAAAAATACTTAATATATTTGAAAAATCATCACTCCAAATTGGAAACTTAGGATTATAAGTTAAAGATTTCCATCTCTTGTCATTGATAAGTTTTCCAAAATCTTCTTTTTTCCTTGCCATGATAACCCACTTTGATGGTTTTTTCCCAAAGCTTTTTTCTTCCGGGGTTATATTCACATCAAATTGTACATAAGCTGTAAGTCCGGCATCTGATGCCAGGTTTCCAAGTATTGGTTCCAGATTTAAATATTGATTTGAAATATGAAATGCCAGAACTCCATTTGGTGAAAGTTTATCCAGGTAAAGTTTTATAGCTTCTTTTGTAATTAAGTGAGTGGGTGTAGAATCTGAACTAAATGCATCTAAAACAAAAATATCATAGAAATGATCAGGAACTTTTTTTACAGACAGTCTGCCATCTCCCAGTACAATGTTATATTTCCCGTAACAATCTTTCAAAAAAGTAAAAAGTTTTTCATTACCTGCAATTTGTTTTACTACAGGATCTATTTCGTAAAATGTCCAGCTTTGATCAATCCTTGCATAACCTGTAAGTGAACCTGTTCCAAGCCCTATTACAGCAATTTTTGATTTTGTTTTATCATTTTGAAAAGCAGTAAATAGCTGACCTACAGGACCAGTTCTGTAATAATATGTTAATGGTTCATGACGGCGGGCAGGGTTTATACTCTGTGCACCATGTAAAATTCTTCCATGAACAAGATAGTGGCATTTTTCCCGGGAGTACTTCTCCTCTGAGTCCAGAACTACTCTGTGGACCCCGAAAAAACTTCTTGTTGTGTATAAAATATTTGCCTTTGCATTAATACATAGAGTAGAAATCATCAGGATTACTCCTACTCCAATACCAAATCTAACCGGGCGCTTTGCAAAGCTGTAGCATAAAATGGCAGGTAATCCAAATGTAAGCAGGTTACTTAACCAGTCAGGTTTCATATCAAATGTATGGAATCCATAGAAGAGAATGAAACAAAATATTCCAAGGGCAAGTGGCAAAATAAAATCAAGTTTTTTCTTTTGAGAATTTTCTTTTTCGGAACTTAAATTTGGCCTGAGCAAACAAGCAAATACCAGTGCAAGAGGATATTCAATTACAGTTTTAAATATTACCGGTGCAATAAGAGCATTAAATAATCCGCCTAAAAATCCGCCAAATGAAATCCAGAGATAAAACTCAGTAAGATGAGTTACAGCAGGACGGGTTTTTGCAAGCTCTCCGTGACATACCATGCATACAACAAATAATGTTAAAAGATGCAGAAGAAAAGTAAGCCAGATTATTTTTGTCTGTTCAGAGAGAATATAAATCATTACAGGCAGAACCATAATAGGCATAATTTTTACCATTAACTTATGAGAGAATACTGGTTTTCTTGCAAAAACCAGAACAAAAGAAAGCAGATAAATGGCAAGCGGAACTACCCAAAGCAGAGGAACAGATGCAATATCAGTGGACAAGTAAGCCGTTACACTTAGCATTAAGCTGGATGGGATCATAGAAAGCAATACCCATCTGGTTTTTAAATTTAAAGGGAGTAAAGAATTTATATTTTCTTCCGGGGTGCTTTTTGCAATTAACACAGGTGAGCGCCATAAAAATATTGCACAGCTTAATATGAACATAACCAGTATCAGATAAGAAATCATCCACAGATAGCTTTGATCAGTAAGTCTGAATTTTAATTCCATAAAAAACGGATAGCCTGTTAGTGCAAGCATACTGCCGAGATTGCTTGCTACATAAAGAAAATACGGATCTTCACCGGCTTTGTGACTTGTATTTGAAAACCACTTTTGAAGCATTGGTGCATTTGCAGAAACTACAAAAAATGGGAAGCCAGCTGAAACAGTCATAAGCATTAATAGCCATAAGACAGGACTTTTATCTGTGGGTGGAAACCATCCGTTTGGAATAGCGAGGGGCAGAGATAAAAGCGGCAAAAATAAAATTACTGCATGTAATATAGCCTGACGCTTTACCCCAAGCCATGAAATTGATTTATGGGCATAAATGTACCCTGCAAGAAGCATTGCCTGAAAAAACACCATGCAGGTATTCCACACATTTGGCGTGCTTCCCAGGAGAGGTAAAATCATCTTTCCAAACATTGGCTGTATCCAGAAAAGCAGGATGGCACTTAAAAACATGGTTATGGAAAACAGCGCTAACAAAATTACCTCAAAGATAAACTTATACTTTATTGACCAGGTGAGATATTTAACAGAGAAAAATTTGGTTCTGCCTAAAAGACAAGTATAAAGGATATTTTTATGCAAGTATAAATTGAGGTTTTTTGAAGAATTATTAAGATTATGAGGAATTATGCAAAAAACTGTTAAGAATACCCACAATTACACGATCTTTTCCTTAATCAATGTAAAATATTTGTAAGTTTTTTAACCTTACTTCATGCAGTAAGTTTTTGTTTTAAACTTATCAATGTTTATCCAGCAAAAATTATAGTGGTTTTTGCAAACTAACCATATCACACAAAGGACACAAAGATGTTTTCAAGTGTTTTATCTTCTGAGGATTATGCCAAAGAATTAAAAATTTTACGTGCTCAGCTTGCAGTACTTGAAGAAGAAAGAAATGCAAGGAAAAGAGCAGAAGAAGAAACTGACCTCTTAAAGTCTTTGATCATTGGGATTAGTGAAGTCGAAGACTTGAATTCTGCACTTGCAATTGCCCTGAAGAAAGTTTGTGAAACAACAGGCTGGGTAGTAGGACAGGCCTGGCTTCCGAACTCTGAAGGAACTTATCTTATTGCCAGTCCTGCCTATTATATAAAAGAAAAAACTTTAGAGATATTCAGATTAATGAATAAAGATCTTAAGTTTAATCCCGGGGTTGGTTTTCCTGGTAAGGTATGGGTTAGTAAACGCCCGATTTGGGCCAAAGATATTTCAGCTGAAAAAGATGTTGTGAGAAATTTTCTGCGGGACGAAGCAGGACTTAAGTCTGCTTTAGGAGTGCCTATCCTTTCAAAAAATAGCGAAGTAATTGCTGTAATTGAATTTTTTATGTTTGAGTCAAAAGAAGAAGATGTACATCTTGTGAGTTTAATTTCAGCAATTACTACCCAGCTCAGTACTGTGATTGAACGAAGGAAGACAGAAGATGAACTTAGAAAAGTTCAGGAACGCTTTGCCGGAATTTATAACTCTTCAAAAGATGCAATCGGGTATTGTAGTCTGGATGGATATTTAATTGATGTCAATAATTCTTTTATAAAACTGACAGGATATTCCAGGGAAGAGCTGTTATCAGGCAAGAAATATCAGGATATAACTCCTCCTGAATACCATGAAGCTCAGGCTTTGATTGTAAAAAAGATTTTAGACAGCGGGGAGCCGGCAGAATATGAGAAAGAATATATAAAAGCTGATGGCTCAAGAGTCAATGTTCAGCCGACGGCCTTTTTAGTAAGAGGTAAAAATAATGTTCCAATAGGCCTTGCTTCTATTATTAAGGATATTACTGAATATAAAAAGACAAGAGAAGCATTAAAAATACTTAATAAGTCACTTGAGCAAAAAATTGATGAACGAACAAAGGAGCTTATAAAAACTAACAGTAATCTGCAGGCAGAAATTGCAGACCGGGAACAAGCGGAGAATGCACTTAGAGAATCTGAAGAAAAGTATAAAAAGCTAATTGAAGTTGCAAATGATGCCATATTTATTGCTGATACCGAAACAGGCATAATTATTGATGCAAACAAACAGGCTGAAAAACTTCTGGGACTGGATATTAAAGAAATTATTGGTATGCATCAAACCAAACTGCATCCAAAAGAAGAAGCTGAGCGTTATAGAAAGATATTTATGGAAGATGTTCAAAGCGGTACAAATATTTCTGATGAGTTATATGTTTGTAATAAGAGTGGGGAAAAAATACCGGTTGAAATCAGTGCAAGTGTTATAGAAGTAAATGGCAAAAAAATAATTCAGGGAATATTCAGGGATTTAAGAAAGTGGAAAAGAACTCATAGTAAATAATTATAAAACTATGGTTACTGCCTAGGTTTTTAAGCAAAAAATGATGTTTTTAGATTAAGGAACAGAAAGCTTAAATAAATTTTATCTTTC
>Ga0156089_139_pt1 | contig 22671 bp, 19 predicted proteins | sample RifCSPlowO2_02_FD_107742 | JGI IMG/M metagenome (GOLD analysis project Ga0156089, IMG submission 107742) | Candidatus Melainabacteria bacterium RIFCSPLOWO2_02_FULL_35_15
CAAAATCACAAGGAGTAGTTTCAGTAGTAGCAGCAGGAAACGCTAATAAAGATGCCAGTGGGTTTACTCCTGCAAATGCCCCTGCTGTAATAACAGTAGCAGCAGTAGATTACAGAGGAAAGAGAGGATATAGCATTAGAAGTGGAGTGGAAGTACCATTTTCAAACTTTGGAAATAAAGTAGATGTAGCAGCACCAGGAGTTGGAGTTCTATCTCTTAGAGGAAGAAATACATGGTTAAGTGATAGCAGGTATTTAATGAACTTTATTCCAGTAAATGATCCTAACGCAAAATACTTTCAGGGAAATGGAACCAGTTTTGCTTGTCCTCATGTAGCAGGACTTGCAGCCTTATTACTTTCTAAGAATCCATCTCTGTCACCTGATGATGCAAAAATAATAATTACAGCAACAGCTACTCTTAAACCAATATCAGATGAATATGTAGGAAATGGAATTGTTCAGGCAGACAAGGCTTTAGCATTTAACGGATCGACCCTTGATCTTCCTCAGGCAAGCATAAGTAAAATCAGAAACAGTACAATAGTGTCAAAGCTTGGAAAATATCTTACAAGTGCAAAATCTCCTCTTATTGTTGAAGGCTTAGGAAAAGGTGATTCATATACCATCTCTTTATCATCTGAAGGACCATACTCAGATAATGCCACCATAATAAAAAGCGGTACGGGGAATATAAGTGGAGATTTAGTAACGCTTACTTCCCAGCAACTTATCAATGATAACTCTACATACCATGTAATACTTAAAACTGTAAAAAATAACAGCCAGGTTATTTCCTCAGCACCATTAGTCATAGATAAATCCTTACTTCCTAATTTCCCACTAGATGTATATTCACCTGGATATTTACATGGATCTACTGATTCTCTGGTTTCTGACTTAGATGGAAATGGCACTAAGGAAATAATTCTCTCTAATAGTATATATTCTAATGGTTATATACCAACAATTAGGATCCTAAATGCTGATGGCAGTTTATTAAGAGATATCTCTGTATCAGGTTATAGCTCTAACTTTTATTATCTTGCAGTAGCAGATGTAGACAGAGATGGGAAAAAAGAAATCATTTCATTAACAAGCGGTGGTTCTAATATTGGCTTGTTATATGTACTAAATTTAAATGGCTCTACCTATCCCGGTTGGCCTAAAAGTATTACTACTGGCGGTTGGTTTAATTCACCATCAGTCTTCGACATAGATGGGGATGGAGATCTTGAAATATTTGTTGTGACTAACAAAGGATCTGCATATGCGTTCCATCATAATGGTCAAGCTGTTAATGGGTGGCCTAAACAATTTACAACCGAGTCTACAAGAGGAACTGCTGTATTTGGTGATCTTGATGGTGATAATAGACCTGAAATTGTTATAGGGGGAAACAGGGACGACAAAGTTTATGCATGGAAAGCAGATGGTACGCCACTTAATGGATGGCCTATTTATAGAACTCAATTGCCAATACCAGGTGGATGGGAAGATTATGGAAACGGTGGAGTAGCAATTGGAGATGTAGATAAAAATGGCACTAATGAAGTAGTATTTTCAGTTGGCCGAGAGGTGTTTGTAGTAGACGGTATGGGAGGTAATCTGCCCGGGTGGCCTAAAGAGACAACAGTCAGCAGGGTGATTGATGGTCAGCTTCGTACTTATACTCCTGTGGCTGTAAACGGACCTCCTTCATTAGCAGATGTAGACAATGATGGAGACCTTGAAATATTTGTACCGGATTCATGGGGAGATTGGCCTTCCGCACCCTATGCCTGGCATCATGATGGAATGCTGCTAAATGGCTGGCCTGTATGGTTCTGGGATTATATTATAGGTAATAGAGTTGAAGTAATAGGACTTGATAGTGCTGTAGTAATTGGTGAGCTTGGAAGTAATTTAGAAAAAGGTGCATTACTAGAAGACACCGGGCATATTGCAAGCCTTGATAAAAATGGAATGCTCTTAGATAATTTCTGGAAGCCGTATTTAACAAGCCAGTCATCTAATCCAAACCACCCGATTGTTGCTGATTTAGATGGTAACGGTAAAAACGATGTGATATTTATTGCTGAAGGAAGAGCTTTTGCGTGGGAAACAAAAGGTACTTCACAGAATAAAAATGAATGGCCTATGTACCTGCATGATGAACAGCGCACAGGAAATTATTCGTTTGGAACTACATCAAGCTCAACATCAAGTTCATCATCAAGTGGAGGAACCAGCACATCAAGCACATCAAGCACATCATCAAGTGGAGGAACCAGCACATCAAGCTCAACATCAAGTTCATCATCAAGTGGAGGAACCAGCACATCAAGCACATCATCATCAGGTGGGAGTTCATCTTGCCCTGCGCCACCACCAGGAGAACAAACACCTCCTGGAGCCTGTAAGGTAAATGACACCAGGTTTAGAACTGCTTTTGGAGGCTGTCAGGATTTAATGAATTGTCTGACCTGGAGTAATAAATTTGTTAATTATGCAGGTTTTGACTATGCTCGTTACTATTGTGAAGGTCTTACTGAAGGTGGTTTTACCGATTGGCGTGTACCAGCATTAACTGAGCTTCAAAATGTTGCAGGTAGTAATGGTGCAAGTGAGCATTTTAACTTCAATACAAATCTTTATTACTGGTCAAATAAAGAAGATACTACTGATACAGCATTTGCAGTAAACCTTTCAACAGGTACCACATCATCACTTGGTAAAAATGTAACCTGGGGAATAGTTTGTGTCAGAGGTAGCCAGCCACCTTCATCTCCCAGCCCAGGTTCTAGCAGCTCTTCTTCATCAAGCTCATCTTCTAGTGGTTTATCAGGAGGAAGCAATAGCTGTGTAGCTACTACAAGCTTTGTTTCCGTGGAGGAAGGAACAAAACAAAGTACCAGAGCTACAAACTTTGTTTCCTGCGGTGAAGGGGCAGGACAAAATACCAGAGATGCAATCCTTTCTTCGGGAGTGACCAATCCACAACAAGGAGATTATGTTCCTGGACAGGTCCTAGTTAAGTTTAAAGATTCTGCATCAGCCATCTCTACTCAAAGTGTCTCCACTCTTCAGGCAGAAAGCAGTTCTGTAATTTCTAATTTAAAAAGATTAGTTCCTGTAAACAATAATATTTCAACTCAAAATTATTCAGCTCTTCCTGAAGAAGGAAGAGCAATTTACAGATGGCATTTGGCTTATCTTAGTACCGGAGTAAGCGTAGAAAAAGCACTTCAGGTACTAAAGGCAGATCTAAATGTTGAATATGCAGAGCCTAACTATAAAATTAGCATAGCAGCATTTCCCAGTGATCCATCTAACGATCCTTACAACAGCTATCTCTGGGGCATAACACAAATTAAAGCAGATAAGATTTGGAACATTACTCAGGGAGAAAATATCGTTGTTGCAGTTATTGATACAGGTGTTGATTATAATCACGAAGATATAGCTGAAAACATCTGGATAAATACAAGAGAAATTGCAAACAACGGAGTAGATGATGACAATAACGGATATACAGATGATATTCACGGCTGGGACTTTATAAATAATAATAATGATCCTATGGATGGACATGGTCATGGAACTCATGTATCAGGAACGATAGCAGCAATAGGAAACAATGGAAAAGGAATAATTGGAGTAGCACCAAAAGCTAAAATACTCCCTATTAAAATACTTGGAGATGATGGATCTGGTTCTTTGGCAACTGCAATTCCTGCTGTAAAATATGCAACAGATAATGGAGCAAAAGTAACGAATAACTCTTATGGCGGTTTTGGAACATATCAGGCATTAAATGATGCATTTGAATATGCAAAATCAAAAGGAGTAGTTTCAGTAGTAGCAGCAGGAAACGATAATACAGATGCCAGTGGGTTTGCTCCTGCAAATGCTCCGGCTGTAATTACTGTAGCTGCAGTTGGTTATACTGGTGCTAGAGCATCATTTTCTAATTACGGTACCGTTGTTGATGTTGCTGCTCCAGGTGTCGATATTCTTTCCTTAAGAGCAAATGGTACTTCTTTATATCCACCAGATTATTATGTTCCTGCAAATGATCCAAATGCAAAATACATAAGAGTAGACGGAACAAGCCAGGCTTGTCCTTATGTAGCTGGTTTAGCTGCTTTAATTCTTTCTAAAAATCCTTTATTAACTCATGATCAGGTAAAAAACATTTTAAAATATTCTGCGGATAAAGCTCCTGTCTCAAGTGAATATATTGGAAATGGTATTATTCAGGCTGATAAAGCAGTAGCTATTAATTCATTTGATGATATTTCAGCCATAGAGTCAAAGATTACTGTCCCAAATTCAACTCTTATTACAAACACAAAAGAAAATCTTGATGTTACTGGCACAGCAAAAGGTGATTCATATACACTTTCTTATTCCACACAACCTTACTCTCTGAGCTGGACTCAGATTACATCCGGTACAACCATTGATGATCAAACAATTGCAGCACTAAATCCAAATAATTTTACAAATAATATTCCCTTATTTATTAAACTTACCTCTAAAAAAGGAATTTATGACATTGATTCAGTTTCAAAAATAACTTTCGATTCACACTTGGCTAAAGGATGGCCTGTAAATCCTGCTAATGGAAGAAGAATTGCTGGTAGCTTATTAGTAGATGATCTGGAAGGCGACGGGAGAAATGAAATCATTGCTTATCTTCACTATGTAGGCTCTTTTGAGAATAATATTTATATTCTAGATGATGCAGGGGAAATAAAAAGAACACTAATGTTACCTAATAGTGGAAAAGCCATTACAGTCTCAGACATAAATAATGATGGAACTAAAGAAATTATTATTCCCTTATATCATCAAATTGAGGTGTTTAATTTTAATGGTACAAGTCTGGCTGGCTGGCCTGTTAGTGCTGCTGCTACACCACAAGGTTATACAAGAAGCTGCTCTGTAGCAACTATTTATGACATAGATGGAGATGGTAAGCAGGAAATTTTTACTTCCTATTCATACCGTCCAATTGATAAACAGTCATCTCTTACAGGATTTACTAAAATATATGGCTTAAAAAGTAATGGAACACCATTACCTGGATGGCCTGTTGATGTTCAGGACAATACTGGTCACACCACTACGCTTGCAATTGGAGATCTGGATGATGATGGAAGTCCTGAAATATTTTTAGGTTACACTTATTCGGAAAAAATTTATGGATTCAATGCTGATGGATCACCTCTTTCAGGTTGGCCTGTTTCAACAGGAGCACAATTAACCTTTCCAGCTATTATTGGTGATATAGATAAAAACGGAACAAAGGAGATAATAGTTTTTGTCTATGAGAAAGTTTATGCATATAATAAATCCGGGAATCTTCTTCCCGGCTGGCCTGGTACTCAAATAAGCGGGGAGCTTGGACAACCAGGAGCAATAGCAGATATTGATAATGACGGTAAACTTGAAGTGGTTCGTGATAATGGAGTATATATTGGTGCCTGGAGATCTGATGGGACTTCAGTAAGTGGCTGGCCTGTTTCTAGCCTCCACTGCCAAAATGAAGCCACAGGTGGACAAAGTAATTTTACAGTTAATTCAGTCAGTGCTGCTTATATTAATGACGATCTAAATCCTGATATAGTGACATCTAGTCTTTTTTGTAAAAACGTTGTTGTAAGAAATCAAAATGGACAACTCCTTAATGGCTTTGAAAATGGACTTTCAACAATTGCAAAAGTAGACTCTTCACCAATAATTTATGATCTGGACAGAGATGGAAAGAATGATATTCTTGCAATCGATGAAACTGGACTTATATATGTGTGGAACACCGATGGGAGTAGCATAAGTAACAATAAATGGCAGAGGTACATGCATGACAACCAGCATACAGGAAATTATCACTATCTGATCTCATCAACAACAGGTTCATCTTCCAGCTCTTCATCAAGTGGTTCCTCTTCAAGCAGCTCCTCTTCATCAAGTTCATCTTCCAGTAGTGGGACAGTTTTCTGCAACGTTGCTAACATCACTGAGTATTCTATTCCTACAGCTAATAGCAACACACACTATATTACTGCAGGACCAGATGGAAATATCTGGTTTGCTGAAAATTCTGGAAATAAAATAGGGAGAATTACACCGAATGGTGTCATTACTGAGTTTCCTCTTGTAAGCTATACTGGTCCATCTGGCATTACTGCAGGGCCGGATGGGAATATCTGGTTTGCAGGATATGGTGGTGTAATAGGAAAGATTACACCTGATGGAATAGTTACCAGGTATTCTGTTCCCACAGGTCCATGGGATATTGCTGCAGGAGCAGATGGAAATCTCTGGTTTACGGAAGCTCTTGGAAATAAAATAGGGAGGATTACACCTCTTGGTACTGTTACTGAGTTTCCTATTCCTACTGGAGGCAGTAGTCCAAGGGATATTACTGCAGGGCCGGATGGGAATATCTGGTTTACAGAAGCTGTTGGAAATAAAATAGGGAGAATTACACTCAGTGGTACCATTACTGAGTATCCTATTCCTCCTGCTAGCAGTTATCCATATTATGTTGGCGGTGATCCATATGGAATTACTGCAGGACCGGATGGGAATATCTGGTTTACTGAATGGAGTGGAGGCAAGATAGGCAGGATTACACCTAGTGGTGCTATCACTGAGTTTCTTATCCCAAGAGGTGATAATACGACAAGCATTACTAATAATCCAAAAGGAATTACCGCAGGAGCTGACGGAAATCTTTGGTTTACAGAATTTCAGGGAAATACAATAGGGAGAATTACACCTAGTGGTGCCATAACCAGGTTTCCTACTCCTACTGCTAATAGCGGCTCAGATGGTATCACCAAAGGAGCTGATGGAAATCTTTGGTTTATAGAAAATAGTGCAAATAAAATAGGGAAGATTGTTTGTTCTTCTTCTACTACTACGAGTAGCTCTTCATCCAGTTCTTCATCCAGCTCATCATCGTCTTCAAGTTCTTCATCAAGCGGTTCTCCTATAATCCTACACAGAGCTTATTTCGGAGATGGCTATTTGTATTTAGGCTATTATAGTGAGAATCCTTCATGCGTTGTTCTCAAATCCTCTTCAAACCAAGAATTCATTTCTGGAAATAATCTAAATAATCTCTGTCTTCAAGGGGGCGACATACCTTTTGATGAAGTCTCACTCGACTCAGCTCTTCAGCCTGGTATTGAAGTTAGACTTTGTTACAAGGATAGTCCTACCATCTGCAGCAATCAGGTTATTGTTACAGGTACACGGTCACCCAGTTTTTCTTCAAGCAGCTCAGGGAGTGCACCTGCTCCTCTTGCTATTGTAACCAATTCTTCTCTTCCCGATGGTAAGATTGGCTCTTTCTACTCCCAAACCCTCCAGGCTACTGGTGGCATTCCTCCTTACCGTTGGTATCATCGGACAGGATTGCTTCCTAGTGGTTTATCTTTTACGTCTTACGGTAACGGTGTGCTTAGTGGTACGCCAAACCAAGCGGGTACATTTACTGCTACTTTTGAGGTCCTTGACTCAAGGAATCAAACTGTTCAGAAAATCTTCTCTCTTATTATTTCTTCTATCTCACCATTACCAACCTGTCCTAATGGTGGGGTATACTGTCCAAATACACGCTTCACCGGTGATGATGGTAATCAAACTTCATGTGCCCTTCCGCTTAGCATTTGTTGTCCAGGCAGTGCGACTGGAATTTGTGAGGCAGATAAATATTGTCTTCAAAATAGCTTTGGACAAGGATGTTGCTCTCGTTACTCAAATGGCATCTCAGATGGTGGATGTAATCATGTTCAAGGGGCTGGTTTACACGTTATAGCTACAGGTTCTTGTGTCCTTCCAAAAGTATACTGTTCCGGAGGAACAACTCCACAACAATTTACCGATCCTATACAATGTAAATTTTCATGTGTTCCTGAAAAACAGTATCCTCCTTCATGTGGTCCTGAAGGAAGTGTTTGTTGTCCAGGTGCACCAACTGGATATTGCGAAGCTGGTAAAAGTTGTATTCTTGATCATGAAAACAAGAGTCGTATGTGTTGGCCCAAGTAATACACCTTTTTCAGATAGGGTATAACATATACATATCAATGCAATTATTAGGTGTAATATTTACATGTTTGAGCGAAAATTCAAATTAATAAAAAGTTGAAGTGTTCCATTGCTAACTCAACCCTAGAATAAACCGGATAATATTTTTTTTAGAGATCTTTACCCGTTCATAAACAAATTCTTTTTCATAATTTCTTTCTATACCCTGAATCTCAAAAATCGAATTTTGCCAATCTGTAATTATTTTAATTTTTTGTTCTTTGTCCATACCGTAAACTAAGTATACCCTAAAAAGGATATAATACAATCAAATACACCCCTTGTAGAGGGTATAATTACACTCTACGCTTCAATTTCTTCCGGCATATCTCCCCCTGTTGAATCTATTTTATATCGTCAATTTGAAATCAAACCATATACACCAAATGGCTGATCTTTTAGTGACCTGTTATAAATTTACAATTAATGTTCAAAAAAAACACTATGGATAATAGTAACTGCTTGTATGAGTGGATTAAGAAGTGTTCTTTCAATTCCTGTTTCTACTAATACTCCTATAAGCGTTAATGTTACTGCAAAAGAAGGCAGAACAGATTTTGTTTACTTTGATGAAGAGATCTCTGTACTAATCGTGGTCTCCCCAGTTTCCTGATTTTGTTGAATCTTATGAATAGTGACGTTATTAACATTTCCATTTTTTTGTTCGCTATTTGGTTTATGGTTCTTTTGTTTTTCAGGAAGAATTTGTTTAAACAAATCTGCTTTTATTTTATTTAATCTTGAATAAAGTCTTAGGGCTAAATCCTTTGCAGTAGCTAATTCTTCTCTAAAGTTAGAAACTCTTCCTTCTATTTCAGGAATTTGATCGGTTTTTTGCTGAAGCACTGCAATTTTTTCATGTGCTTTTTCCAGGGATTCTGCTTTGTCCTGTAATTCTTTTTCTGTAATTGAATGTTTTTCTTCAAGGGTTTGTAAGCTTTCTTTCAGGTTGTACAGATCATTTTCCAGCTGGTTTTTTACAAGAACAATACTTTCATAATCTGACTGAAGTTTCTGAACAAGTAAAATCTTTTCATTGACAGATTTGTTTGATTTATTATGTACTTCATTTAACTGATTAATCAGAAGGATTGCATTATTGATTATTTTAATGGCCCCTTCTTTGTTCTTTACCGAACCTGAGAGTAATTTACTTAAAAATCCGCCTTCATGTGATTCATTTATAATTCCCTGAGCTTCCTTTAAGTGTTCGATTATTTCTTGTGTTAATTTGTTTTGATCCTGAAACTCGCCATGTGACATAACTTTACGTTCCGCACCTGATTCATAGTCCTGATAAATGGCCTGATAGCTGGATATTAATTCTTTCAATAAACCATCTGAAGCATTTTTTGGTAAATATTTTTCAATAAATCGCTCAGCTAGCCTTTGAATTGTTTTACCTACTTTTTCAGAGACTGTAGGTGATTTTTCTTTTAAATCCTTTATAAGGATTGAGATTAATTCTTCCTTTGAGTTCACCAGGTTCAAATTTAATTCTGCAAGAACCCTTCTAAATAGCCAGATTGCCTGCAGATTCGGATCTGTGTCGCTTTGAAGAGCTGATTCTTTTATAAATTTCCTAAACTTTGCAAGATTCTTTGATTCAACAGAAAGCAAAGTCTGCAGGTGTCTTATTAAGTCCTTTGAAACCCTGGATTGCTTATTTTGTAGTCTTACCTGATTAAACTCAGCAACTGTTGTTTCTTTTTGTTTTGTAGGCAGTAAAAATAAAACCTGATTTTCCAGTGTCCATAGATAATTCAGGATTTCTTTTTGCATTTCTTCCTCTGACATTCTGTGCCAGTTTTTGTTTGGTGAAATGCTGTGTAAAACCTGTAAAACTTCGTCCCGGGAAACCTTCTTTCCTCTGGAATTTAGCAATACAACCAATTCTTCGATTCCAATTACAGGAAATTCATAAATATTTTTTAAAATAATTTTTTGGGTTTCTTTCGTAACTGTTTGTATTTCCTGTACTGGCAAGATTACCTCCTTAGTTTTCACTTATACTTTCTATCAATGCAGAATTCTCCGGATTAATCTGTGTAGTAACCAGATTTAATTCATTATCTAATTCAGTACTGAAATTTTGTGGTGGTGGTGATGTCTGCTGTTCCCTGATTTCTTGCTCTTGGGAGGCAACTGGTTTTTGCTCTACATCTCTGAACGAAAGTCCTATTTTTCTTTGCTCCAAATCAATTTTTATAATCTTTGCATTAATTACAGATCCTACTTTTGGTTTTTCTATCCCTTCAGAAATTTCCGAATTATGAAGAAGTGCTTCTACACCAGGCTTTAGCTCAACAAATAAACCAAACGGCGCCTCATTAATAACTTTTCCGGTTACTAACTGTCCAGTCTCAACTTCACTTTCAAGCTGTTCCCATGGATCTCCTAAAAGCTGTTTAATACTTAAAGCAACTCTTAAATTTTCTCTTTCAATTCTAAATATCCTTGCCTGAACTGTCTGGCCGACTTTAACAACATCTTTTGGATGAGCAAACCTTCCCCAGCTTAACTCTGAAGCAGGTATCAGGCCATCCAGTCCGCCTAAATTCATAAATACACCGAATTCTGCAATTCTTAAAACAGGCGCTTCTACAATATCACCTTCGTGAAGATCCTTAATAGCAATCTCAGCTCTTTTTTGTTTTTCCAGATCAACGGCCTTTTTTTGATTTAAAATAATTTTCTTTTCTTTGTAATCCAGCTCTTCAATTAATACATCAATTTCCTGGTTGACCCAGCTATCCTGACTAATCCCAGGTAGTTTTATATATCTGCCTGGTAAAAAGGCTCTTAAGCCATCGATAAAAACTTCAACTCCTCCCTTTATTACCTTAGCAATGGTAACTTTAAGTGATTTGCTTTCTTCTTTAAGCTTCTCAAGCATTTCCCAGACAGATTTTTCCTTAAGGGCTTTTGGCGAGACTGTGTATCTGTCACTTTTATCAGAGCCTGAAATTACAAGCGCCTTAAATGTTTCATGTAAATTAGCCTCATCAGCATAATTCAGGATATGACTGCCTGGTATAAAACCTTCCCATTCATCATTGATATCCACCAGATAACCATCTTTTAGTTTTGCAAGTAATCTGCAATTAACTTCAGTATCTTTTTCAATTTTATTCTGGTATTTATTTTTTAATTCTTCAAATGTTATTGTCGACATTAATAGTTTGCCTCTTTTTTAATCTTTTAGTTTTTTATTTTACTTCGTCCGTATTAAAAAATATTTTACTAGCATACAATAAAGCTATACCAACTGCCAGATAGATTATTCCTAGAATTGGTCTATCAATATTACTATGGCGCAGAAAAGAGCCTATTACCATCATTAAAGCAATAAGAATAAAACTTTTTACACCCAGTATCTTTACCCAGCCAAGGAAAATGTCACTATTATTAAATTCGATTACATCTGCTCTTTTATAGTGTCTCAGAGCTGCTTTTTTAAGTACAAATTTCCCTTTCAGTATACCAATTAAAACACTTGGAGTAAGAAACATAATAAGTTTAGGCCCAAAACCAAGTTGAAGCATCCAGTTTACACCTGCAATTGATAAAACTGTGCCGACCAAAAACCATATAATTCCTACAACTATTAAACTTGTCTTTTTAATATTTACTGTTTCCACGAAATTACCTTTGTACCTCTCGTTTTTTACATCAATTAATTTTAGTGGAATTTAATCCCGACAATACGTTTGATAACAAATATAAAATTTTTTTAATCTTGGTCTTCTTGATACCATTAATCCTGCAAACATTAAATTCTTTTTATCTATTTATCTGTATTATGTCTTCAAAAATCCCCGTAAAAAAGTTATTATTATGACAAATGAGTTACTTAAAGTTAAATCTTCGTTAAGGAAAAAATGGCACGACAGAACTCAAAAAATGATCCTCAAATTCCAATTCAGGCACTGGATCAGAATTTAATCGATCATCTGTACAGGGAACTCACAAAAGAACTTTCTGAATTAATTAGAGAATTAAATGACTCGTCAAAAATAGGTGCATTTGGTGCAATGGCTACATTGTCATCCAAAGTTTCAGAAATTGCAGGGGATTTAAAAAAACTGCAGCACTTGCCAACAATGCTTACAAATCCTCTGGTAATGGCAGACCCAAGAAATATTTTAGATGAGATAAGTAAAAAGTACTCGAAGAAAAGAAACAAGAGATAACCTTCATTATTTAATCTGCGAAATTACACTAAATATCGGCAGATACATTCCTATAACAATAGCGCCTACAAGTCCGCCAAGTGTAACTATCATGATAGGTTCAAGAAGTGATGTAAGTCCTTCCACTGCAGTGGCTACTTCTATATCATAAAAATCGGCTATTTTTTCAAGCATATTTTCAAGCTGCCCTGTTTCTTCCCCGATGGCCACCATCTGTGTCACCATAGCAGGGAAAATTTTACTTTCACTCATAGGTCCGTTTATCGTACCGCCTTCCTGAACTTTTGTCTGAACAGCTTCTACTGCTCTGGCTAAAACTTCATTATCAGCAGAATCTTTGACTACATCCAGAGCAGAAACAATTGGGACACCGCTTCTGGTCAACGTTCCAAATGTCCGGGTAAATCTGGCAACTGCAACTTTTCTTAAGATATCTCCAAGGACCGGAACACCAAGCAGTATAAAATCAATTGTAAATTTTCCCTGTTTGGTTTGATAAAAGTTTTTTAAAGCCCAGCCAAGAGCAATAATTACACCAATTAAAAGCAGCATATACCAGGATCTTAAAAATTCACTGATTGAAATTAAAAACTTTGTATAAGCCGGCAGATCACTTCCAAGAGATGAAAACAACCCTGAAAAAGTAGGTAATACCAGAGTTAACATGGCATAAAAGACACCAATTGCAATTAACATAACCACTACCGGATAAGTCATAGCTGCTCTGACCTGCTGGGTTAATTTACTGCGCTCTTCCATAAATATAGCTAAACGATTTAAAACCTGATCCAAGACACCACCTGCTTCACCGGCTTTAACCATTGAAATATATAAACGATCAAAAATCTTTGAATGCTTTTCCAGAGCACCTGACAGTGTGCTACCCTGCTCTATATCGTACCTAATCTGAGAAAGTGCTTTTCTAAGTCTGGGGTTTTGAGTCTGGTCAGTCATAACATTCAGTGCTCTAAGCAATGCAACACCAGCTTCAACCATTGATGCAAACTGCCTTGAAAAGATAACCATATCTTTTAAAGTTACTGGCTGGTATTTTATTAAAAAGTCTTCAAACGTAGATTTTGTCTTTTCTATTTTTTCTTCTTGTGGGTGTGGCTGCTCTTCTAATGTTTGTCCGGCTGCAAACGGACTTGCAGATTCCTGAATTTCTTTTTTTTCCTGCCAGAGGTGAGGCTCGCCAGGGGCGGCTGTTTTATCAATTTGTCTTATATCTAAAATCCAAAGCCCGCTTTGTTTAATAACTGCTTTTGCCTGATTAATATCATCAGCAAGGATTGAGGATTCTTGTAACCCTCCTTTATTGTCTCTGGCTTTGTAAGTAAAAGTAGGCATTTCTTTTTTATATGGTTCAGACAAGCTGAACCTTCCTTTTATACATTAGTTAAGAAGTAATTTCTTTCAAAATGTTGCTGGCAATAACAAATTTGGTTGTCTTTACTGTAACCCAGGGTTACAAAACCCACAAATACAAAATGTTATATTTGTTCTAAATGAAATATAAGTGGCTTATAAAAGAACAAAAAGAAATTTCAAAAGAATTTTCAAAAGAATTTCTTGATATAGCTTATGGCTCTGAAATTATTTCAAAATTACTTTTAAACAGAGGCATTGATTCTCCAGAAAAAGCAAAAGCATATTTAGATCCTAAATTTTATAAAGAAACAAAACCTGAAGAAATTCCTGATCTTATAAAAGCAAAAGATCGAATCGTAGAAGCTATTAACAAAAAAGAAAAAATTACTGTCTTTGGTGACTATGATGTAGATGGTGTTACATCCGTGTCCTGTCTCTTGATTACACTTAGGCAATTTACTGACAAAATAGATTTCTACATTCCAAACAGATTGACAGAAGGTTATGGGTTAAATATAGAAGCAGTTAAAACAATATCCGGGAGAAATAAAACAAATTTGTTAATAACATGTGATTGTGGAATTACAAACCACAGAGAAATAGAACTGGCTCAGGAGCTTGGAATGGATGTTATAGTTACAGATCATCATTCACTTCCAGAGATTCTGCCATCAGCTTGTGCTGTATTAAATCCAAAGCTGTTACCGTCGGATCATAAACTTCACTGGTTACCTGGCGTAGGTGTGGCTTATAAGCTGGCTGAGGCAATATTAGGTTCCAGTGCCGACGATCTGCTTGATCTTGTAGCTCTTGGAATGATAGCTGATCTGGCACCGCTTGTAGATGAAAACAGGTACCTGGTTCAAATGGGACTTAAAAAGTTAGCAGCTACAAAAAAAATCGGACTGCAGGAGCTTCTTAGAATATGCGGGTGTCTTAAGGAAGAAAATGGAAATAAACCAAGTGCTGAACATATTGGATTTGGAATTGCTCCAAGAATTAATGCAGTAGGAAGGCTAACAGATGCAACGCTTGCAGTCAGGCTTTTAACAACCAATGATTTATCTGAAGCGGTACAAATAACATCTGAACTTGAAACTCAAAACAAAGAAAGACAATTAATTTGTGAAAAGACTTTAAAAGAAGCTGTAACACTGGTTTCTGAGCATGTAGACCTTAAAAAGGATAAATGCATCATTCTGGCAAAAGAAAGCTGGCACCATGGTGTAATCGGAATAGTAGCATCAAGGATAGTTGAAAAATTTCACCTGCCAACTATATTAATCGCTGTTGATAAAGAACAAAACATAGCCCGTGGTTCAGGCAGAAGTATAAGCCAGTTAAACATAGTTGAAGCACTTGTAAACAGTTCGATACATCTTGAAAGATATGGCGGTCATAAAGCTGCATGCGGGCTTAGCATTAGACCTGAAAAAATAAATAATTTTATCTTTGATTTTAAGAACTTTGTAAATAAAAAACTTAACTGTGAAAATCTTGAAGCCATAATAGAAATTGATTCTGAATTACCACTTAATGAATTAAACCTAGATTTAATAGAAAAAATATATAAGCTGTCACCGTTTGGTTTAGGAAATAAGCTGCCTGTTTTTGTAAGCAATGAAACAGAAATTATTGGAATAAGGGTCATTGGGAAAAACGGACAGCATTTAAAGCTTGTGCTTAAGTCAGAAATAAAAATGTTCGAAGCACTAATCTGGAATCACGATCCTAATGCAGAATTTCACATCGGCGACAAAATAAAAATTGTTTATACCCCAAAATTAAATTATTTTAATGGTAAAATTTCCATTCAGTTAGAAATTAAAGACTGGACACATGAAGAATGTGTGAGTACACTGGAATATGAGAGTAAGAAATATAGTAATATAATGGCAAGGAGTTAATATTGTGGCCGTGAAAGATGCTGAAGAAAGTGCCCCGGAACTCATTAAATCAAAAATCAGGGACATAGCTGACTTTCCCAGAGAAGGTATTGTATTTAAGGATATTACAACTGTTCTAAGAGATCCTGTTGCTTTTAAACATGCAGTTGATTTATTGGCCAGACATTTTGAGAAACAAAAAATTAATTATATAGCTGGTATTGAAGCACGCGGATTTATTTTTGGGAGCGCGCTTGCATATAAACTTGGCATTGGTTTTATCCCCATTAGAAAGCCGGGTAAACTACCATCAAAAACTGCAAGAATTTCATATGATTTAGAATATGGAACTGACAGTTTAGAGATTCATGTCGATGCTGTTGAGCCGGGGAAAAGGGTTTTAATAGTTGATGATCTGCTTGCAACCGGTGGTACTGCAGAAGCTGCAATTAAACTGGTTAAGAAAATTGGTGGAGTAATCGTAGGAATTGCTTTTGTAGTAGAACTGGAGTTTCTAAAAGGAAGAGAAAAGCTTCCGGAAGACTGTAAAATTACAAGACTAATAAGTTTTTAAAAGGCGGCAGGCGGATTTGAACCGCCGCATAGAGGTTTTGCAGACCTCGGCCTTACCGCTTGGCTATGCCGCCAGATCGGAGACTAGTGGTCAGAGATCAGAGAATCAGAATTAAAAAATTCAGATTCAAATAATATAATATCTTAAATAAGTCATTTAATTGACAATTGAGAATTGAAAATTGACAATTCATGGCTCTACATCCTAATTCTCCATTATCAATTCTCAATTAATTATAGCCTCTTACACCCAACAGTTTCTCTGTTTAATGTATAAGTCTCACCACCGCCAATTACTTCAATCATTGAACCCGGTGTAAGCATAAGTGATTCCAAATTAAGATCTATTTTTTTTATTCCAATAAATTTCAGACAACCAGGAATATATTTTTCTCCATAAAATATACATTTTGGTTCTGTTGCCAGAGAAACATCATCTGCACAGCCAACCTTAAACCCATCCGGACAAATTATGCTTCCGTTAATATCGCACAATGGAGAAACCTCAAAATCTTCAATTTGAGTTTGTGCATTAGAATTACAAACCACTAAAAAAAGTAAAATTAAAACAGTTAATATAAATCTCATTTTATTTTTTTTCACAGGTTATTTTACTTAAATCAAAACTGTAAAAAGTATCATCAGCACTGTCTGCCAAACATGCAGGTAAATGCGTTGTTCCTACAAAAACACATGAAGGTTTATATTGTTTGGGACAGCTTGTCTTAAAACCTTTTGGACAATTCAATTCCCCAGCTATAGTACACTTTGCTGGTACAGTTACTATGTTTTTTTCATTAAAGTTAATCTTTGCTATACATCTCAGATTAAATGCATATATGTTTAAAATCAGGATTAAAAATACAATTTTTTCTCTCATTTTTTCTTTAACCTTTTATTTATCTATTCTATTAAACCATATTTTAATGAAATCATAGGATTTTTTTTCCATGTAACCCTGGGTTACATGGATATTCATTCAAAGGATGATAGTATATTTTAAAGAGTAATTACTTAGAATCTAAGCGAAGAATATTCTGAGCGTTGTTAAGAAGAGGAAACACTTAAGCCTGAATGTTTCCAGACAAAAAATGAAAAAAAGAATTTTATTAACAACACTATTAGTACTTTTAACAGCAGAAACTTTATCTATTCTCCCGGTTAGTGCCACAGAAAAATTATCCAGGAAGCAGGAAGAAAAATTAAAAGAATTAAGTGAAATTTTTAAACCTGATGCTCCAATCTTTGGAAAGATAAATACTCCCATAAAAGCAGGTGTTTCTATCTTCCGGTTATTTCCGGAAACCATTAACTTATCTCCTCAGAATAAATCCACTATCAAATTACAGCCAAAAGAAAAAGGAAATTTGTCTGATCTGGAAATTAGACAAAAAGATCTGCAAAAGGAGGAAGAAGAAGGATTAAATTTTATTCAGCCTTCTCTTGCATTAACACCGGAAGAACAACGGGCAATCGATGATTTTTTTTCCAGAAACGAGCAGGAGCAGCTTTTAAATTTGTGGAAAGCTACGATTGAAAGAAATAAAACCATTCAGTTTATTGTTCAGAAACTAAGCCCTGCCAGTTCCCCGCAAGAAGGAAATTCCCTTTTATCCAGAACTCTTGGTGCTGCAATTTTTCTTCCTTTCTATGCGCTTCAGGCATTAACAAATAATGCAGGTGCTTATTATGGAAGTCAGGTTGGTGGAAGAGTTTTAGGCAGTGTTATTGAAGGTAAAATGAAAAAAAACCAGGCACAAATCCAGCTCTCACAGACAGAAGCAATAATTTTATTTATGATGATAGATGAAGTAGCTGAAAGGCTAAGACAACGTTATCACTCTTATAAAAAACTTATGGTTGAAAGAGCTCTGGCAACAAATGAACTTGAAGAAGCAAAAAAAGATAACTTAACTGCACAAGACTCAGATTCTGCACCAACCCAGCTTCTGACAGATATTCAAAGAAGATCGATTGAAAGAGAAATCAGAAGGCTTGATACTGAACTTAGAGCCCAAAGAAATACACTGATAGAATTATCGGGACCGGTTGCTGTAGAGGATCTGGACAAGCAGTTACAATTAGAACTGGCTGCAACACAAAATACGCCGTTGGATTTTTTAGGTGTAGAAGAAAAATAAGAAAAAGGAGAAAATACATGGTGAAGACAATAACAAAAGAAGAAGCACAGGAAAAAGGACGTGAAAAAGCTGAAGCTAAGGCAGATGACAGAACAGAGAGACTTAAAGCTTTAAATTTAACCCTTGAAAAAATTGAAAAGGATTTTGGAAAAGGTTCTGTAATGCGTCTTGGAGATGCAAAGTACGGTGCCATTGAAGCTATTCCTACTGGTGCTATATCTCTTGATCTGGCACTTGGTATGGGTGGTGTACCAAGAGGAAGAATTATTGAAATTTTTGGACCTGAGTCAAGCGGTAAAACCACAGTAGCCATGCACATCTGTGCACAAGCACAAAAACTTGGCGGTATTGCAGCTATTGTAGATGCAGAACATGCACTTGATCCTGAATATGCAAAAGCACTTGGTGTAAACACTGATGATCTTCTGGTAAGTCAGCCTGATTCCGGTGAACAAGCTCTTGAAATTACAGAGCAGCTTGTTAGATCCGGTGCTGTCGATGTAATAGTCATAGACTCTGTAGCAGCACTTGTGCCAAAAGCAGAAATAGAAGGTGAAATGGGTGATTCACATATGGGTTTACAGGCACGCTTAATGTCTCAGGCACTTAGAAAACTTACAGGCATTGTCAGTAAGACAAAAAGTGTCATTATCTTTATTAATCAGATGAGACAAAAAATTGGAGTAATGTACGGGCCTACCGAGACTACTACTGGCGGAAATGCTCTTAAATACTATGCTTCAGTTCGTCTGGATGTAAGAAGAATTGAAACTTTGAAAAAGGATAATGTAGAATATGGAAACAGAATCAAAGTAAAAGTAGTTAAAAACAAAGTCGCTCCGCCGTTCAGGATAGCTGAATTTAACCTTATTTACGGGAAAGGGATTTGTCCTGTAAGCTCACTTGTAGAAGTAGCGACAGGTCTTGGAGTCATTCAGAAATCAGGGACATGGTTTAGCTATGGAGCAGAAAAAATCGGACAGGGTGCCGAAAAAGCAGTTGAAACTATTTCTTCAAATCTAAAGATGATGAAAGAAATAGAATCAAAAGTCAGAACAAAGATTCAGGAGCTGAGAGTTCAGCATACTGGAAGTCTTGACACAGAACCTTCTTGTACCTGAAAAAAATTAAATTACTCTGCAAAGATTCTCCCTATACCACTCTACAAACTTTTTAATTCCTTCTTCTGGTTTTGTCCTTGGTTTATAATTGAGCAGTTTTTCTGCTTTACTAACATCAGCGTAAGTAAGTGGTACATCACCTGCCTGTATCGGCTGCCAGTCGATAACTGCTTTTTTGCCAGTTGCACTTTCAATAAGTTTAACTAAATCAATTACTGAAGTTGTATGCGATTCACCAAGATTAAATATTTCAAAGCTTGATTTATCATAATTCATTGAACCAGTTATTCCATCTATGATTTCAGTAATATAAGTGAAATCTCTTTTATATACTCCATCTCCAAAAACAGGAACAGGTTTTCCTTCTTCTATAAGATTTGTAAATTTATAAATGGCTAAATCCGGCCTTTGTCTGGGTCCATATACAGTAAAAAACCTAAGGCAAATAATCGGGATTTTATACAGATAAGAATAAGTGTAACAATATCTTTCACCGGTTAATTTGCTAACTCCATATGGTGAAATTGGTTTTAAATTAACTTCTGTTTCTTTAAATGGAATATTTTTACATTCACCATAAACAGAACTGCTTGACCCAAATATAAACTTTTTACAATTATTATTTTTTGCTGCTTCCAGAAGATTTAATGTGCCAAGGACATTTACTTCTTCGTATAAAACCGGTTGCTGAAGTGACGGACGCACACCAGCTCTTGCAGCCAGGTGAATCACAATATCTGGCTTATGCCGTGCAAAAATTTCATTTACTGAGTTTTTATCCCTAATATCGACTTTGTTAAAAAAAAAATTCTTATTGTTTTTAAACAATGAAATATTTCTTTCTTTTATTTTTGGATCATAATAGTCATTAAACTCATCAATCCCAATTACCACATATCCGTCATTTAAAAGTTTTTCAGTTAAATGGCTACCGATAAAACCGCCAAAACCAGTTACTAAGATTTTTTTATTTCTGATCTCTGGTCTCTGATCTTTGATCTCTAAATCACTAGGCATGTAAAAAATCCTTAGGCTTTACATTGTTTGTCCAGGACTCAAATTCTTTTTCTTCAAGAATTGTAGTAATTCTAATTAGTGAATTCAAAAGATTTTCCCCTTGTTTATTTTTCGGAACAACACTGTCATCTTCCATAAGAATCAATTCATTATGCAAAACTTTTTGATAATTTTTCTGTGGGAAAACAGATAGTTCGGTTTTCAACCAGTTTAAAAGTATTTCTTTTACTTGTTTTTTTTTGTTTTTATTTTTGTGATAATAACTTACAAATTCTTCAAGAATCATACCGTTTCCTTATAATGCCTCATAATTGTAACCTTGCATAACAGGTCTATGTCAAGAACCTGTCAGATTATTGAAAAATACTCAAAATGTACAATTTGTAACCCTTAAAAAGGCATATAAACTCAAGGCTGCAAAAAGTTTCTTTATTGTCAAGAATTGTTTTTTATCAGTAAGATTGATAACTTTATAATATCAATGAGGATAAAAAGTATTCAGTATTTATGGAAAATGTAAGTTTATTAATTCCTGAAAACAGACCAGATAATACGAATAAGGATCAATTAAAAGGATTACCTTATTTTATAGTTATCCAAAGGATAAATAAAAAAATAAAAATTCCATGTGCCAATGAAACAATTGCAAAAAAAGTTTTAGCTTCCTACTCTCACAACAGCTAATTACAAACGGCTACAACTATTGCCATTGCAAAGCTTCTTTCATGAGATATGGATATATCAAAATTAGTCAGTCCTTTTTCTTTTGCTTTTAATTTTGCTCTTTTATGTAAAACGATCTTTGGTGCGCCATTCGATTCTCTTAAGATTTCAATTTCTTTAAAATACACTCCTCTTAATCCTGTACCTAAAACTTTTGATGTTGCTTCCTTAGCTGCATACCTTCCGGCCAGGCGATTAATTAAATTTTTTGTATTTGAAGTAACATATTTAATTTCATTTTCAGTTAAAATTCTGTATAAAAATCTTCCTCCATATTTTTTATAAACAGATGTCACTCTGTTTATCTGACAGATATCAGTGCCAATTTTTATTTTAGGGAGCGGTAATTTCATACTTACTTCATTATCTCTGATTTGATAGAATAAGCTTATTGTAATTTAATGATATACCAGAAGGAGATACAATGAAAAATGTAAAAGGTGTCGGAAAAAGTTGGTTGCCATTAACACCAACAGGTAGAAATGAATCAATAAGAGAAAGAAAAAGACTAGAAGGAGACATGGAGTCTTGGATGAATAAAGCTAAAGCAAGAACAGGTCAGAATCTGCAGGTTTCTCTACCAAAAACAGAAGACACCACTAAAAAGTAGATACCATTAAGACAAAACCAGATTAGTTAAATTTTATGGCTTCCAGTAAATAAATGCGGTATTATATTTGGAGATTGGAAGACTGGAAATTAGAAAATCTCCAATTCTCTAATTCTCCAATTTCCAGTTTCGCAAACTGATATTCCCAGGTAGCTCAGCGGTAGAGCGATCGGCTGTACCAAAAGCGTGAAGGAATCTAAATTGGTAAAACTTGAAAAGCGAAAATACAGCGATAGAAGACAGTATCTAATAAATGCTGTTAGAAATCGAAGAAAAAAGATTCGCAGTATGGCTATCGAATACAAAGGTGGTAAGTGCGAACAATGTGGTTATTATCGTTGTTTAGAAGCTCTTGAGTTTCATCACGCAGATCCAACTAAAAAGGACTTTAATATCTCAAGTAGAGGTTACACTCGAAGTTGGAAAAGAGTTCAAGAAGAGTTAGATAAGTGTGTAATGTTGTGTGCCAATTGTCATAGAGAAACTCATGCTAAGTTAGCAGCTCTTAGTGGAAACATTAAGATGAAAAGTGGGCTAATTCAGGGAACCCTTAACTACAGAAATGTAAAAGGCAATCCTGAGCTAGTTTAAGTTTATAAAACTTAGATAAGTGCAGAGACTTTACACCCACTATCCTAACGTCAAGTCGAGGATAAAGAGAAAGTCCGACTCTTCAAGAAATTGAAGTCAGATAGTAACCGATTGGTCGGTGGTTCGATCCCACTCCTGGGAGCTTTTCCTTCTATTACAGGTGGAATGGATCGTGTAATCAAAGATTACTTTGACACCTATAGAGGAGCTTTGCCACCAGAACTTAAAGGGAAAATCAAAGGAAACTTAATGCCTGACGTTGAACTTTTAAAAAAATGGAGACATTGGAAGTCAGGACTTGAGTATATTGATGGTTCAATAGGTGCAAAAATATATGGCGCACTTGACGATTGCCTTGTAG
>Ga0156089_134_pt1 | contig 16243 bp, 8 predicted proteins | sample RifCSPlowO2_02_FD_107742 | JGI IMG/M metagenome (GOLD analysis project Ga0156089, IMG submission 107742) | Candidatus Melainabacteria bacterium RIFCSPLOWO2_02_FULL_35_15
GGGATTGCCACCACCACCACCGGGATTGCCACCACCACCACCACCGGGATTGCCACCACCACCACCACCGGGATTACCACCGCCACCGCCAGGATTACCACCATCAGCATTAGGAGGAGTAACCGTCACACGGCTTGTGTCAATTCGAGCACTTACACCACCAATTTGGATACCACCTAACATATCCAGCACTTTGCCAATTGATACATCGGAGGTTCCGATTTTTTGTGGTATAAAAGGAACAGTAAGTGTAAAACCTGATGGTAATGAGCCTGCTGTACTAATAATTCCAACCCCATTAGATTTAGCTCCTTCCAAAGCTAGGGCACCACTTACACTGCTTGTAGGTCGACCAAGTTTTATTACTGAAGAATTGATAGAGAGTTCAATGGCAAGGGCTCTTGTATCTGAAGGTACATTGCTTACTGTAATTAATCCCTGTGATGGTGAAGCAATAAGAGGTAGTGGAATAACTCCGGAAGAAGAAGATGAACCAGACGATGAAGATGATCCTCCTGACGAGGAACTCGATGATGAGCTTGATGATGAACTCGAGCTTGAAGAAGATGAACCAGACGATGAAGATGATCCTCCTGACGAGGAACTCGATGATGAGCTGCTGGATGAGCTGGAGGAAGAGGAACTACTTGACGAAGAAGAACTTCCACTTGATGAAGAAGATGAGCTTGATGAGCTGCTTGAGGAAGAGCCGGAAGATGAACCTGTTGTTGATGAGATTAGATAGTGATAATTTCCTGTGTTGTGTGCATCATGCAATGCTCTAGGCCATTGATTTGTTTGTGTAGAGCTGCCTTGTGTTTTCCATATAGAAATGTTTCCACTAGGGCCACCAAAAACAAGTTCATTTTTTCCATCATTATCTATGTCTGCAATTTGTGGTGTTGCAACACTGTACTGAGTCCATGCATCTGGAAAAGTGTTAATCCAATCACTTATAATTTCTCCTTTATTATTTAAGACAACTAAAAATCCAAGATAATCATTACTAACCCAACCATTTGACCAAACCACTACATCTGGGCTGTTGTCATTATCCACATTGCCTATTATTGCGGCAGCTCCAAATAAGCCTGCTGTGCCTCTACTTTCTGAGCCAAAGTTAGTATAAAAGTTAAAAGGCCACCCACTAACAGTACTTCCATCATGATGCCAAGCTTCGGCTATGCCGGTAGATACAGAACTATTGATAATTTCTAAATCACCATCAGCATCTAAGTCAGCAAGGGACAAATTATTTGATATATTTGGTTTAGGTGCTGGAAAAGGAGGTGGCAATATTTTTTTAGGCCACCCAGGGAGATCTTTCCCATCTTTGTCTACTACATATACATCTGCATCAACCGGAAATATAATTTCTTTCTTCCCGTCTTTGTTTAGATCTCCTACTACTGGGGGACGAGCTCCATAATGATGGCTAGTCTGCTTTTCAATAGGCCACCCACTTACTAATGTTCCATCAATATGCCATGCATATATGACTTTCTTATAATTACTTCTATCTTCGACTGTTGCAATTATCTCTATATTACCGTCGCCATCAATGTCAGCAAGAGCCTGTCCAGCCGGTATTCCAACTATAGTTTTAGGCCATCCAGAAAGACTTTTCCCATCATGTGAAAGTCCTAAAATAATGGAGTTAGAAGACAGAATATATGGATCCCCACAACCATAACTAACCGAATGAGAAGCAAATATTTCATATTTCCCATCATTGTTAATATCTGCTATTGAAGGTGAGTTTGTATTTCTATGGGTGCTATAGCTAGGACAAGTAGATGACCAAGCAGGTGGTGGTAATGTCGGATAGAGAAGTGGCCAGCCGGAGTAATTTGTTCCATTTGAATTAAAGATATAAAAAACATTCATCCCTGGGACTATAATTTCATTTTTTCTGTTTCCATCTAAATCAGCAATTGCTGGTGTTGAGTTTATTGATGCAGCATCATCTGGAACCAGATTTTTTATTTTTATATTTCCTTTGTTATCCCAAATTGAAATATTAGTTCCAGCTCGGGCATCAAGGTAACTTGAAGTTAGAATAATTTCTTTATTACCATCATTTTCTAAGTCATCTACAATAAGGTTTAATATTAGACTATTGGTAGCGTGCCATTTTAGATATGTGCTGTTACCACAGTATAGTTTAATTATGGAGTTTAGATTATAGGCGTTTTTATTAGCTTGTAGTTTTACAAAAAGTGGTAAGTAAGAAATAAAATTATTACCATTTAATTTAGTGATTAAACCCTCAAGACTCCCGCTTCCAGATTTAAGGAGGTTCCAGTTGCTTGAATAATAACCTTCATTATTATATGAGACGCTGTATGAATCTCCTTTTACTATACCAATAAGATCAATAATCTCAGAAGTCCCAAATGTATCTCCGGATAAAGGTTTTATAATTATTGATTCTATATCTGGTGCAGAAGCTACTTCTAGTGCTTTGTCAACTTGAATTATTCCTTGTCCAATAAGTTTGGTTGAGGTAGGAGCTTTTGTAGCTGAAACTCTTATTATAGTTCTTACTTCATTAGGAGTTAAATTATTGTTTTTAGAAAGAATTAAAGCTGCTAAACCAGCTACATGCGGACATGCCTGGCTGGTTCCGTTTACTCTTATGTATTTCGCATTGTCATCATTTGGTGGAACAAAATAGCTTTTTGGATAAAGAGAGGTACCTGATGCTCTTAAAGATAAAATATCTACTCCAGGAGCAGCAACATCTATCCTGCTTCCCCAATTAGAGAAGTAAGCTTTTTTACTTGTGCTATCTATTGCAGCTACTGTAATAACCCCTTCAATATTTGCTGGTATAATGTCTCCTACATCAGAGCTATCATTTCCTGCTGCTGCTACATTTACTACTCCTTTTGATCTTGCATAGTTAAATGCATCAGTTAAAGCCTGAGAGTAGCCCCTTGTACCCCATGAATTACTTGTAACTTTAGCACCATTGTCAGCAGCATATTTTATAGCAGATATTGCATCGTCTAAGTCTCCAAAGCCATTTCCGCCAATAAACTTAAGTGGAAGTATTTTAGCTTTAGGAGCTACACCAATAATACCTTTAGAGTTATTACCAATAGCTGCAATGGTTCCTGCACAGTGAGTACCATGTCCGTGATCGTCAATTGGATTATTGTCCTTATTTACAAAGTCCCATCCTCTTACATCATCTATATATCCGTTGCGATCATCATCAATACCATTGTTTGGAATTTCATTTGGGTTTGTCCAGATGTTCTCAGCTATATCTTCGTGATTGTAATCTACACCTGTATCTGTAACAGCTACAAGAACATTTTCTCCTTGAGAAATATCCCATGCAGAAGATGCATCAATTAATTTAACTCCAAATAAATCATCATAAGATTGCCCCCAGCTTCCCATAAAAGAGTAATAAGGATCATTTGGAGTCAGGAAAGCTTTAAGTTTAAGATTCGGTTCGACATACTCGACTTCTGGGTTTTTTTTGAGAACTTCAATAGCTTCAGCCACTTCTACATCATCTCTAAGTTCTGCTATATACCAGCGGCTTAAGGGGTCTTGCGACTCCTCCGTGCTTAAGGACTGGATTTCAGCAGGTGTCGATATAATTATGGGGATTGTGTTTGTTATGATTGGATCAAGTGCAGCTGGCAGCGTAACTTCATTTAGAATAGAAACATTAGTTATTTGCTTTAATTTAATTAATACTTCTCCTTCAGCATAAGGAATATCATTTTCACTAACCATAATTTCTGAATTACTTTTACATGTGACCGAATCTCCTTCCTGTGTACAATATTGACTTCCCTGCAAAAAAGAGTCAGGAAGAATATTAGTACTTGTGTCTTGATCTGTTGCTTTCTCTGTGTCATCTGTCAGGGTGTTAATTGAAAAATCCTGAGCCAATAAATTTTTGTTATTATTATTAGAAACAGGATTAACAAACAAATTTTTATAATCAATATTTAAAGCAGCCAGTATGGGTAAGTTAAAGAGGAAAACAGCAATGATGCTGATTAAAGGCCTGAAAATTTGTATTTTATTTAATTTATGTTTCATTAATTATCAGGGGCGAAATACAGCGACCTACTAAGCAGTCTTCTGGAGATGTTATTCCATTCTTGTTACTCAATTTATCTTAGGGGTATTTTTCAACCAGAGATCTGAATAAAAGTCAACAAAGAAACTCAACTATTTAGTTGAGTTTGGATTTTTTAAATTAGTTTACAATTATCTTAAACCCGGCTTATGGCTTCTGAATTTGGGCATAAAGGTTATATCTTATTATAATAAACTGTATGAAAGAAATTACTAAAAAATGGTTTGAAAGAGCAGAACAGGATCTTTTAGTGGTTGAAAAAATTGTTGATATCCAAAAGGTTTATGATCTTTCTGTTTTTCATCTTCAACAAGCATTAGAAAAAGCTCTGAAAGGGTATATCCAAGAAAAGTTAGATATTGAGCCACCAAAGATACATAATTTAGTAGGATTGCTTAATCTCTCAGAATTAACACTAGATGAAAAAAATATAAGATTGCTAGAAGATCTAAATTATTTGTATTTAGAGACAAGATATCCTTCAAGTCAGCAAGAAGTGATTGATTATTTTGCCGAGACAAACATATATGAAGTTTATAATAATATTAAGGAGCTTGTGAAATGGACAAAGAACAAGTTGTAAAAAAAGTTAAAGATGCAATTTCACTAATCAAAGACAATACAAACCTTGATTATTTGGTACTTTTTGGCTCATATGCAAAAGGAACTAATCATAAGTGGAGTGATATAGATTTGGCAATAGTTTCTAATAATTTACCAAAAGGGATCTTAAATGATAAAACAAGAAATATTTTAAGAGGATTATATGATATTGACTGCATGTTTGAGCCACATTTTTTTAGGACTGAAAGGTGGGAAACTCCTGAGCACGGCTCATTTGTAGAATATATAAAAAAATATGGAGAGATAATTTATTCAAATGGATCTAAATAAACTCACTACGAATTCCCAGCAGTCTTTAGCAGCATGTCGATCGTTGCTGGAAAAATATGAACATGCCGCGCTTGAACCTGAACATATTTTAATTTCATTGATTGAGCAAAATGATGGTATTGTGCCAAAAATTTTAGACGAGACTGGTGTAAGTAAGAAAAAAATCACAGAAAAGCTTCATGAGTATTTAGCCAGACAGCCAAAAGGCAGAGCTTCTGCAAGTGGCGGTGAACAGCTTTATTTAAGTTCAAAATCAAATAACTTGCTTGAAAAAGCATTTGATGAAGCAATGAATATGAAAGATGAATATGTAAGTGTTGAACATATTCTGCTTGCTCTTTGTGATCCTCAAATCAAAAGTGATGCGCAGAAAATTTTGCGTGAAGAAGGAATTACAAGAGAACAGGTTTTAAAAGTCTTAAGCAGAATTCGCGGAAACCAGAGAATTACCAGCCCTACTCCTGAAGCTACTTATGACGCACTGGGTAAGTATGGACGCAATCTTACTGATATTGCAAAAAAAGGGAAACTGGATCCTGTTATCGGCAGGGATGAGGAAATTAGAAGAGTGATCCAGGTCTTATCCAGAAGAACAAAAAATAATCCGGTTTTAATTGGTGAGCCGGGAGTAGGTAAAACAGCAATTGCAGAAGGTCTTGCACAAAGAATTATAAGGGGCGATGTTCCTGAAAGTTTAAAAGATAAAAAAGTAATTGCACTTGACATGGGAGCATTAATAGCCGGAGCAAAATTCCGAGGTGAATTTGAAGAGAGATTAAAAGCAGTTTTAAAAGAAGTTCAGGCTCATGAAGGTGAAATTATTTTGTTTATAGATGAGTTACATACTGTTGTGGGTGCAGGGACTACCGGTGAAGGGGCCATGGATGCCGGAAATCTTTTAAAACCAGCACTTGCCAGGGGAGAACTTCATTGCATAGGTGCTACTACTCTGGATGAATACAGAAAACATATTGAAAAAGATGCAGCATTGGAGAGAAGATTTCAGACAGTTCTTGTAGATGAGCCTACAGTAGAAGAAACCATTTCTATTTTACGCGGCTTAAAGGAAAGATATGAAGTACACCACGGTGTACGCATTAAAGATGCAGCTTTGGTAAGTGCTGCCCTGTTAAGCCACAGATATATTTCAGACAGGTTTTTACCTGATAAGGCTATTGATCTGGTGGATGAGGCTGCTGCCAAATTAAGAATAGAAATTGATTCTATGCCGCTTGAGCTGGATGAGCTTGAACGAAGGGGAATACAGCTAGGTATTGAAAGAGAAGCACTAAAAAAAGAAAATGATCCTGCATCAAAAGAAAGACTGGAAAAACTTGAAGGAGAGTTAAATGAATTGCAGACAAAAGCAGATATTTTAAAAGCTCAATGGCAGAAGGAAAAAGGCAGTATTTCTGTAATCAGGCAAATCAAAGAACAAATTGAAGAAACAAAAAGACAGGTAGAACAGGCAGAAAGGGAAACAAATTTACAAAGAGCAGCAGAGTTAAAATATGGAAAATTAAATGAACTTGAGAAAAAGTTAAAGCAGATTTCGCAAGCCAGTGCTCCTGAAAAAAACGACAGAATGTTAAAAGAAGAAATTGATGAGGATGATATTGCGGAGGTGGTTTCCAAATGGACTCATATACCGATAAGCAGGCTGCTTGAAGGTGAAAAGCAGAAACTGATTAAACTTGAAGATGAAATTCATAAACGTGTAATTGGTCAGGATGAAGGAGTAAAAGCAGTTTGTAGTGCCATAAGAAGATCAAGATCAGGCTTAAGCGATCCTCAAAAACCAATTGGCTCATTTATTTTTCTTGGACCAACCGGTGTCGGTAAAACTGAGCTTGCCAGATCCCTGGCATATGTTTTATTTGATGATGAACAAAATATGGTTAGAATTGATATGAGTGAGTATCAGGAAAGGCATACTGTAAGCCGTTTAATTGGTGCACCTCCGGGATATATAGGCTATGAAGAAGGCGGGCAGCTTACTGAGCAGGTCAGGAGAAAACCTTATTCTGTAATTTTATTTGATGAAATTGAAAAAGCTCATGCAGATGTATTTAATGTTCTGCTTCAGGTCCTGGATGACGGGAGATTAACAGATTCACAGGGCAGAGTAATAGATTTTAAAAATACAGTCATTATTATGACCAGTAACATTGGCAGTCAGATTATTTTAGAACAACAGTTAAAACTTAGTATGGAAGGCGGAGATAAGGAAATTTATTCTGAACAAATAAAAGAAAAAGCATTTGAGCTTTTAAGAGAACATTTCAGTCCGGAATTTTTAAATCGTGTAGATGAAATAGTAGTATTCAGTCTGCTTAGGACTGATGAGTTAAAGAAGATTGTAGACATTCAGCTTGAGCGTATAAAAAAGAGACTGGAAGAAAAGAAATTAAAGCTTGAATTAACTGAAGATGCAAAAGATCATTTAGCCACTGTAGGTTATGATCCTACTTTTGGTGCAAGACCTCTTAAAAGGCTTATCCAGAAAGAACTTGAAAATGAGCTGGCAAAAGAGCTTTTAAGCGGAAAGTTTACTGAAGGTGACATAGTAAAAGTAGATTATGATGGAGATAAAGTAGTTTTTTCGAAAATAGCTGAAAAGGTAAAATCCAGATAAAAAATTAATTAATTCAAATTTGAGTTGATAATATTTATTAAATAATCAGCGTGATGTTTACTTAATACAAGTCGAGCTACTCCCCTGATATAATTACTTCTATCATTTTGTGCCATCTCTATAAGTAATTCCAAAAACATATTTGGGTTGTATATAGTACTGTATCTGACACCAGGATCAATATCAAAAGCTAACTCTATAAGTGTTTCTCTTGTAATGCTTTCATTTCCTGCTAGTACCATTCTGACATAACCATTCTCCTCCCTGGCTAGTTTTTTAAGTTTTTTAAGTGCTCTTGCTGTATTGTTCTTATTTCCTGCAGCACAAGCACGAATATAAGGATCTTTATGCTCAGATAGCTCTTCAATTAATTCTGGCTGGGTGTTTTCATTTGCTGCAATGCCAGCCAGAGCAGCATAGGAAAGTCCTTTATCGTATTTAAGAAATTCTTTAGGCAGATTTTTATTTGCATAAGCAGCTTCTCTGACATATTTGTCTTTATCCTGAAGTAACTCTTTAAGCAGCTCTGCTGACATATCTTTACATTTTGCAAGTTGTTCTCTAATGTGCTGGTAGTCTGCATTTTTAACTAAAACTTGAAATAATTGTTCACGCAATTCCTTTGGTACACTTTTATTACATGCCAGATTAAATAAAACCTGATGCTCCTTTTCATTCTTTGCTATCTTTTCATAAATTCTCTTTGTAATGCTTTTATTTGCAGCAGCGGTTGCTCTGATACTACTATCTTTATCTGTAGCTGATTTTTCAAGCAAGTCTTCCGTAGCGCCTTTATTTCCTGCAATACCAGCTTTAAAATAATAATTTTCACTATTAAAAAATTCTTCCATTTGTTTTTTATCAAGATACTGATTCTTTGCAAGGAATTTTTCAAAACCAATTTTTTCAGCTCTTCCGGTTTTTCTTAAGATATCAAAAACTCTTGAATTATTAGTTACACTTACCAGGTGTTGTGTTACATCATCAGGAAGATCGCTAAGAATTAAATTCATACTGTCTTCATCAGTAAAGCCCTTGTTGAACAGCAGTTTTATTTTTACAGGATAATCAGAATTCTTTGCTAAATATTTAAATACATTTTGACTGGCTTTTTCATAACCAGCCAGAGAAACACTTTTTTTTCCAACTATCTTTTTTATTAAATGATCAAGTCTGCGTTCTCTTTCAGGCGGATTTATTTTTGCAGCTTCATCCAGCAAGTAAGAAAAAAAATTATTTAATCCTTCAGATTGTAAACTAAAAGCAATGGTTTCTAAACCTTTAGTAGCCTCTGCTCTTTTAGAATATGAATCATGATTAAGTTCAAAAATAAATTCTTTGGTTTTTTCTTTGTCAAACCCCGAATTTATATTAGATTTAATAGCCTGGATTGTAATTGGTGATATTGGATTTGGAATAGAGACAGGTTTAACAATCTGGTTAGGGATAGATCGTGTGGGGTGTGGAGTAACTTTTGGCAGTTGGTTTGTTTGAGATTCCCTGCAAATCAAAAATAAACTCATATTTACAAATGTTGCTGTAATAGTATTCCTAATGAAGCTCATAGATTTCTAAAAAATAAAAATGATAAACAACATTATAGCTTACAAAGAAAGGTTTTGCCTGGTTTATCCAGCAAAACCTGAAAAATGATACAAAAGACAGACTGCGAGCACTTTGCAAAGCCCGACAAGCGAGGTACGAAGCGAGGAGGGCGGTAGGCAAAAACGACTTTTCATAAACTTGATACCCACGGTTACAATGTAACCGTGGGTTACATAAAACAGCTTTCAGAAGATTTAATAAAAAAAATTGCAGCAGGTGAAGTTATTGAAAGACCAGCATCTGTAGTGAAAGAACTTATTGAAAATTCTATTGATGCCGGTGCTACAAAAATCGAAGCAGAAATTGACAGAGGCGGGAAATATATAAAAGTCTCTGACAATGGCATGGGTATTGAGCCAGGTGACATTGATTTATTATTTGCAAGGCATGCTACAAGTAAAATTAAAAGCTTTGATGATCTATGGACTATAGATAGTCTGGGTTTCAGAGGAGAAGCACTGGCTTCGGTTAATGCTGTAAGTAAGGTAACATGCAGATCAAAACACATAGATCAGGAATATGGTTTTGAAATAAAAGAAATTGACGGAAAAATTAATAAAAAAAGTTTTGCAGTTTCGATCGGTACAGTTTTTGAAATAGATGAGCTTTTTTATAATGTACCTGCCAGGCAAAAGTTTTTAAAATCAGAAACCACGGAATACGGGCATATTTATGATGTAGCTGTTTCACTTGCGCTTTCTCACCCTAAAATCTCAGTTACACTGCGAACTAATAAAAATATTACCTTAAAATCAAGCGGTTCAAATGATTTAAAACAAACGATGTCAGAATTACTTGGAAGCGATCTGCAAAACAGACTGATTCCTCTTTCCGGTAAAAATGATTTTTTAACCTTTGAAGGTTTTGCAAGTGCTCTTGAGGTTTTCAGATCAGATCGAAAGTTTATTTTTATTTTTATTAATAAGAGACCGGTTAAATGCCAGATTATTTCAAAAGCAATTTTCAGTGCATTTGAAGGTTTATTACCACCCGGTAAATTTCCGGTAATTGTCTTAAATCTAAAATTTAAACCAAAGCTTGTAGATGTAAATGTTCATCCTGCAAAAAAAGAAGTACGGTATACACAGCCTAATGATGTTTATAATTTGATTTTACATTCTATCCAGGATGCAGTCTCAAAGTATTATAAGGAACGATACAAAGAAAAATCAGTCTATGCTTTACCGGTTGAAAAAGGAACCGGAGGTGAGGATAGCAGGAGAGTGGATGAGCCGGAGAGACAGAAAGACGAGGATATGGAGAGGGTGCACTGTGCGGTACAACCTCCGGATTCTTCTTATACTAAAGCAGCATTTGAACTGTATGCTCCTTTAGAAGATACTGTCAAGCCTCTTTCTGGCTTATTTTCAGTCAGTAACCTGAAGTGTCAGATCACTTATTCAGATAAACCAATTGCTAATATGGCAAAGATTGGAAATAAGACTATTTTTGAAGTTGGTTCTATATTTGACGATAATTTACAGGTGATTTTTAATGGTGAAATAGTTGGTGAGTCAAGATATCAAAAAGATTTTTTTAATTATCTTTCAGATTTAAGTAGTTTAATTTTTAAGACATATCTAAACAATGAAACTGTTCTTCAAAAAAAGATAATTAGTAATGATTTGGAAAGCAAAGAAATAAAAGAGAATAACCGGAAAAAACCACCCGATTCATTGCTTTATAAAATCTGGGAAAGGGATAACTGGACATGTGTCTATTGTGGTAAACAACTGCTTGCTCCGGAAGTTGTAAAAAAATCTGTTTCAAAAGCAAAAGATGCATTTATTACTTATATAAATAACGAAGGACAAAAAATAACAAATCATATTTTAAGAGAGCATATTGCTTCTTATGATCATTATCTGCCATCCAGTAAAGTGCCGCAGTTTAATTTTGAAGACGAAAATCTTTTTGCTTGTTGTATTGATTGTAACAGGAAAAAACTAGACTCAATGGAGTTAGAAACCTGGAAACCGCAGAGAAAAAATGCCTGGAGTAAACCCCTGGAAATTGCCGGGATTAGTTTTAAAATACCTAATTCCTGAATTGTATGGATTGATGTAATCCCGTTTTTTAACCTGATATTAACACTTGCCAGATTAAATACCACTGAACTAAAAAGCTTTTCTTCTGAAATCCTTTTTAATTTATTTCACCATGTTTTTACTAAATATAATTTCCGGAAACTCAAATACGGGCCCAGCCGATGCTCTTAATAATTTATTTGCAACAGAAAACAAAATTACAAGCCTGGAGTCACTTTTAAAAAGTCTTTATTTAAATGATTCTGATCTAAATAAAGAAGGATTACAATTGTCTACTGACCTGGATAATACCAGTATTGATGCTATTAAGCAGCAAATAGCGCTTGCAAGAGAAGAAGAAAGTAATATTTTAAGTATGCTTGGAGATCCATTAGAGAATGATCTGTTAGTCAGATATAACGAGATTAAAAATGGACTATTGTCTGCAGAGCAGGGAATAAAAGAATACGAAGAGAGTATACAAAGAAAAAATGATTTCTTGGCAGCAGTTTCAAGTTTAAACGACAATAATCTGACTGCAGAACAAAAACTTAAAATAAGAACCGAGCTGCTGGATAAAATTCCTGTCATAAAAAATGAAGCCTGGTTTAAAACATTTCTAGAGGATGCTGAAAAATCAATCTTTAAAATAACTGAAGAAGCTCAGTCTCTGCAAAAACAATTAGATGAATTAAATCAGACGTTTATTTCAATACTTGCAGGAGATTCTGATAAAAGCAATCAGGATATTAAGGATCAAATTCTAAAGACTATAAACTCTTTAAATAGTCTGAATAATGAAAAAAGCTTTTTAAATCAGATTAAAAATGTAGCCTCAGCAGACAGTGACAGTGAATCCAAAGTTCTGGATGATGCTAAAAAAGGTATAGCAAATGATCTGCAAAAATCTTTACAGACAGAACAGGTATCCAGTGCAATGTACAGAAGGATGGAGCTGCAGGCACTGGAAACTATCTTAATGATCAGGGGAGAGCCTGCATACAAGATTCCAGGTGTTGAGAATAATTTAGATGCAGTAACAGAAGCGCTTAATGCAGCCAAAGCAAATGAAGCCAAGTTAAGAGATCAGTTTGGCATAACACTGGAGGGCAGTGCGGCAGTTAATTTAACTTTTGCAAAAAAAATGAATGAAATTGTAGATGGAAGAATTACTGATTTAAAAGATGCAGAACAATTTTTAATTGAAGCAAATCAAACATTTTATAAAATGTTGAAGGCCGCAGGCTATCCGGCACCCGATTCATTTTATTATGAAGATCCAAATTTGATTACGACCAGATTAGATATTCAAAAGATACAAGAATACAAAAAAGGAATGGAGCAGCTTGAAACATACTGGAACCAAGTAATGATTGACAACAAACTAGTAAACACTTTACAGCTTGCAAGCAGCACTTCACCATCCATTAAAGCCATAGTTAAAGGCACTGAGAAAAAAGTTATTGATTTAAAAGCAATTTTTGATTTTATGAGTGATAGAGACAGCGTCGAAAGCCTGGAGTCACGGGAAGCTTCAATAAAACATGAAATAGAAACTGAAATAAGAAGATTAACCTCTTTAATTAACAATAGTCCTACTTATATAACTGACAGAAAGCATATTCTGGATAAAGTAGCAGATTTAAAAGCATCGCTAAGTAGTATAATCCAGCAAAAATCATATTCAAAACTTATGTCACAGATTGAAGGTTCGGTAAAAGAGTCTCTTTCAAAAGAATCAATCTTTCAGAGTATTTATTCCAGGTAATTTTATGAATCTGGATCCTTTATTTAGAAAAGTAAACCAGCAATTACCTGAGGATAATAAAAAAGATCCCCAAAAAGAAATAACAAAATTGGATCAAATTATTAATGAAGGGTTAAAAAAAGAACCCTATGATAAGCTGCGAAAAGCAGGAGATTTAAATGATGATGGAAAGATTGATTTTGAAGATGTCTTGATATTAAAAGAAGTCTTGGAAGGAAAACGAAAACTGGATGACAAAGAGCTTGAATGTGCAGACTTAAACCGCGATGGCATAGTGGATTATAAAGACCTTAACTTGATGATTAATCTTGTATGTGAATCAAGAAGAGCAGAAGACCGTGTAATGGAATTACAGAGTGTTTATGATGAGCTTAAAATGAAACAGGAGCAGGGTCTGGCAAATACAGATATGGATAAAATCAGAATTAGTACTGTAAAAATCGAATTAGAACAGGCAATTGCAGATTTTATTTTACAAGGTTATGAAGAACATTAACTATATTGGCTGGATATTACTATATTAAGTAAATTTAATTTTTCCTTTGTTCGTTTTTTAATTAAAGGATAACGACTAAGGTGTTTATTTACGCTATTCAATCTATTTGTTTAGGTAAAGCAATGTTTATATTAATATTGGAAAACAACAGAATAAATCATGTGCAGTCTGGTAATCTTCAGTCCAAAGAGCTTCTGGTCCAACAGGATAAAGCGGATACCTTGTTAAAGAGTTTAATTAACAATTCTGCTCTGCAAGGTTCCAGCGGTGACATAAATTTAGACGGTGCATTTGATCGTAATGATCTATTGACACTTTATAATTATTTTCATGATCCGCTTAAATATATTGAATTAACTGACGAGCAAAAGAAAAATGCAGATATAGATCAGGATGGCAAAGTAACTGACAGGGATTTTATTGATTCGTATATTAAGACGGGTCAGCAGGAATTTGATACTGTAAGAATCAATCACAATCTGGAAGGTGATTTTAATAGTGATGGAAAAAAAGATGAACAGGATCTTCGTTTACTTATTGATATAGAAAATGTAAAACTTGGTTATATACCAGACAGGACAATAACAGATGAATTAAAAGCCGCTGCTGATATAAATCACGATGGGTTTTTAAATAATGATGATGTTAATGCTCTTAAATCACAAATTCAGCCTCAGGAATTAAACGGATCAAATAATAGGCCTCCCAGACCACCTGATGCAAATGCACTAACAGGAGATGTAGATGGTAACGGAAAAGTAGATTATGATGATTTGGAAAGAATAGGTAAAAGCTTAAACAGTGCTGATAAAAAAGATAAACTCATTGATGTTTCTTTAGAAATTGCAGATATAAATAAGAATGGACAAATAGATTTTGGTGATTTGGTAAATCTTGAAAAAATTCTTAGAAATAAAGTTTATGACTCACTTAATAGTAGTTCTTCCTTGCAGGGAGATCTAAATAATGATGGTACAGTGGATAAGCAGGATGTATATGCTATGCTGCTTGCAAAGCAATTTTTCTTTTATGAGCAAAATGTTAGGGATCGAATTAAAGCAGCTGATTTAAACAGTGACGGAAAAGTAGACATTAAAGATTTAAATATACTCAGGTATGATATTTTAAAAGAATCCAAATTAGAACTAAAAGACTTTCAAAATCTTGCAACCGGTCCGGATGATATATTTGCAAGCCAGAGTCCGGGACCATTTAATACCAGTGATGATGCAGGGCTTATAAACGGTGACTGTGGACCGACAAGTCTGCTTATGGTTGCCAGGATGTTTAATAAAATAGGTGGTGGAGCAAAAGATGTAAATGAAGAAATTAAGCTAATGCGTCAGTTAATGGGCGTTAATCCAAGTCGATTTATAGGAGTTTTAAGTAGTGATTTGACAAATGGAGCAGAAGCTTTAGGTTTAGAAGCTAAGAATATACAAGCAACTATTGAGGATATTACCAAAGCATTGCAGGAAGGGAAGAAAATAATAGCCAGTGTCAACCCTGCCAGGTATGCACCTTCTCCAAGCGGTGGTCATGCAATAGTTATTACAGCCGTTGATGGTGATAATTTTACGATTTACAACCCGGCATTTCTAAAACCAATGGTTCTTAGTTCAAAAGAATTAGAGTTAGCTATGAGTGATTTTAGAAATGATGTAGTTATAATAGGTGAGTCTAATAAAACTCTGGATTCTTTGCTCTAAACTCATTTCCAATTACATGTCTTCTGTCTGAAAACACTTTTGAAACCAAATCCCCTGATAATCCATCTACAGCTCTAAGTACTTTTTGTAAAAGTGGATTCTCAGGAGTAAAGAACTTTAAAATCACATTTAATCCGTGTATTGTAAATCCACTAATCATCATTAAAGATAAATTTACTTTCTTTTTATAGACAGTTTTGTAATTTTCAACTTGTTCTTTAGTTCGTTTTTTATTTAATTCAGGGTTGTTTAAATCATCTTTTAATTCTCTTAGGTCATTAAAGAAAGGGATAAATATCTTAAAGAGATAAATAATCTGTTGTTTAAAGATTCCAAGTGCTGGAAGTAAGTTAACAATCTTGCTTTGAATATCCAGTGCTTTTAAACCAATCTTTAGTGGTATTCCAATAATGGTTGAGACTAAACTGTCAAATCCAAATAATGGTGCAATGGTACTACCTGCTTTCTTAGCAGAGCTTGTACTTAGTTTTAAATCTTTTCTGTTAAAGCTGTCTGTAACTGATTTAACAAGAGTGCTAACAAACTTTCCAAGTGTCTGATCTTTTTTATCTGTAAGTCCGATATTTTCACAATGCCTCTGCCAGATGTAAGAGGGTTCAAGATTTCCTTTTTCTTTAATTTCATCTAAAACTTCAATACTATTTTTAATTCCAAGGATAGTCAGAGGTTTATGAATAATTACTCTGGCAAAATCAGTAAGTGTTTCTACGTTTATATGATTAACCATTCTGCTTCTCCACAGGCATAAGTTAGGAAGAGAAAGAATAGAAGCAATGGAATCCTGGTAACGATAAGGTAAAAAAGAAGAAAGGGTTAAAACGATAGGATTAATTTTAGTTTCAGTAAAAAATGCAGTATTAGCCAGAGTACCTGGGATTTTACTTCCGTAAACATCAGCCTGATATCTGTTCATATCGAAATCATCGCCAGGACTGTTGTATACGTGATATTGATAGTATCCACGCAAATTACGAGTAAGA
>Ga0156089_127_pt2 | contig 14297 bp, 9 predicted proteins | sample RifCSPlowO2_02_FD_107742 | JGI IMG/M metagenome (GOLD analysis project Ga0156089, IMG submission 107742) | Candidatus Melainabacteria bacterium RIFCSPLOWO2_02_FULL_35_15
AAAGACGTAAGTTTCTTTTAAAGAATCCCATAAGTTTTTAGGATAACATAATTTTAAATTGTGGGGATATTTCATATAGATTTAGCCTGTGCTACACTTTGATAAAAAACATAAAAAGAAATAGCCACAATTGCGTTAAAATACTCATATGCCGCCTTCAGAAATACTAATTGCGCCATCAATACTCTCTGCAGATTTTTCAGATTTAAGAAATGAAATTAAAAAAGTAGAAGATGCCGGCGCTGACTGGATTCATGTAGATATTATGGATGGGCAGTTTGTACCGAATATTACTATTGGGGCTCCTGTGGTTAAGTGCATAAGACAAATCACAAAGTTACCGCTGGATGTTCATTTAATGATTGTAGATCCGGATAAACATGTTCAAGACTTTGCAAGTGCCGGAGCAAATATTATTACTGTTCATGCTGAAGCATGTGCTCATCTTCAAAGAACACTTTCTTACATTAAAGAACTTGGCTGTAAAGCAGGTGTTTCATTTAATCCTCACACACCTGTAGATTCTTTAAAGTATGTTTTAGAAATAGCTGATCTGGTTTTAGTAATGACTGTAAATCCCGGGTTTGGCGGACAGAAATTTATTAGTTCTGTTGTCCCCAAGATTTCTGAAGTAAAAAAAATGTTTCAGGAAGCAAATTTGAATGGAAAATATATTGAAGTCGATGGCGGAATAAACACACGAACCGCACCCATAGTACGCTCTGCTGGAGCAAATGTCCTGGTAGCCGGAAATGCTATTTACAGCTTAAAATCACAAATAGAGATTCAAAAGACAATCAGTCAGATGAGAATTTAAAAATCAATGTGATGCAGATCACTTTTTAACCGCTTCTAAACCTTATTTAACTGATTCTTTAGCTTAATCCAGGTTAATACCACTGCACTCGCACAACGAGTTTTTTTGTTTTTATATGAAAGCTAAGTCTAAAATTATATCTATTTTAATGTTATTTATTTTATTAAGTGTTGGCCCTGCATCAGCACAAATAACTCCTGATATATCAAATGCGGTCTACCTAAATCCTTCCTATCTGCAGGAGTTAACCCCGAAAACAAACTGTGATTTAAACGGTGCATGGAGTACAGAGTATTCATATTATTGGCTCGCTGATCCGACAAACTCTCAAACAAAATTACCTCCATATGTAAAAAACATATCTTATTCAGGAGTCATACAAGAAAATAGTTCTATAAGCATAAGCACGCTGGAAAGTCCATCTGCAAACAAGGGAAGGAATAAATATTATCTCTCATCTTCACTAAACGGTGAAACCTTGGTAGTAAATCTTGAATTAGAAAATATAAATCAATTTAAAACATGGTTATCATTAAATTTATATTTTGACCCATCTGTTATTAAAAATCCTGAGCAACAAATTAAATTAAAACTGTCTTATGCAAACAGCACTCTTGGAAATATTATTTATATTCAAGATACTAAATTTAACGCCGGATGCTACTTGGATTTGCTTGTGAAATCACCAGATCCTGGTGCAACCGGAAAACTTACAATTGAAATAGACGCACAAAGTGATTCTCTGGCTGCAATAAGCGGAATATTTTGGGATGAACCAAGAAAAGAAAGTAATTTACAAGTTACTTATACCGGTTTAAATAAAGTAAGCGCACCTGTATGGCAGCAAAATTTGAGAGATAGTTCAGCTACTGCTATATGGTCTCCACAATCCAGAGAAGATTCAAGCAAAGATAATTTTGCAAAAGTTGGAGTAGGTGAAATAACTTATACAACCTCTACAGGATATGAATTTCCTGAATCTTTAAAAAAGAAAGATGCTTATAATTTTAAAGTGTTAATGGGAATAGCAGGTCCAAAAGGAGTTAATGGTCTTGAATTTTATTTAACTCCTGATAGCAATCTTTGCTCAAATGGTTGTGAACTTGGATTATATTCTACAGAACTATATAAACAAAGTGTTTCTATTTATTCAGCAGAAGAAGATAAAAAGAACAAACTAACAGCTAATGCTGAAACCCCTGGTGATGGAAGCCCGGTATTTCAAAATTTCCATATAGCTCCGAATAGCAATGTTAAATTAAGAGTCAGATTAACAACCTCTGATTTAAATAACCCCCCTATTTTAAGAGGGTTATATATTTCACCAGATGAAAATATAAATTTAGACAATGATAATGTTGTTTTAAATATTGATGAAGGAACAAGCTCTCAGTCATCTGTTACTTTACCAAACAACAACACTATAATCAGTATTCCAATAACAGAGCATGCATCAATAATTAATGTTGATTTCCCAAATATTCCAGACATTAAAAGCAGTGATAAAAATAATAAAGAAGATAATAAAGACAGCATAGACAAAGATCCATCTAAGACAGATCAGAACAAAGCAAATGCAATAGGAGAGGCTCAAAAGGCCAGTGAAGAAGTTCAAAAAGTCAAGCAAAAAGAATCAGAAGATGCTCCGAAAGCTGCTGAAAAAATCGCCAGAGATAATCTTAGAGCTAAAAACTAATCAAACCTGACTGGTACTTTTTCTTCAATAAGCTGTTTATCTCTTTTGTCGGGTGCCACCAATGTACCAAAAATTTTAAGCATTACCAGATATATAGTGATAGATGAAAGAACACCTGTTAAAAAATCGGTAATTACTACCATTACAGCAGTGTAAATCATCAAACCTGCTTGAAATTTATTATGATTTAATATACTTAAAACTTCTTTTAACTTTACCATATTAAATGCAACATACATAAGAACCCCGCCAATACAAGCCATTGGAACATGTTCAAGGTAAGTTGCCAGATAAGCTGCAATTAATAATTTCAGAAAACATTTAAAGATTCCTGCCAGAGGAGTAGTACCGCCAACTTTAATGTTGGTAGCAGTCCGTGCAAGAGCTCCTGTATGAGGAAATCCATTTAACAAAGGCACAATAATATTTACCCAGCCTTGTCCCCAAAGTTCTTTATTCGGATTAAACGGACATCCTTTATTATGAGCAAGCTTGTCTGCCATTCGAGAACAAAGCAAACTTTCAATACCACAAACAAATACAATAGCTAAAACAAAGTAAATAACATCTTTTATAACCATAAGATTGAATTCAGGAATTACAGGAAGCGTAAACACCCAAAAATTAGTAGGAATAGAACCATATTTTGTGCCTATAAGCGTTAATTCTTTCTCAGCAAAAATCGTTGATGAAAAAAGTGTTCCAACACCAATTGCAATTAACGGAGCAGGAATATAAATAGAAAGTTTTAATAAATATTTAATAATAAAAAATGTACCAAGTGCGAGCAATAAAGCATAGAAATTAAACTCATGTAAGTGTAAAAATATCATCTGCACTTTATGTAAAAACTCATGTCCAAGTTTGACTCTTAACCCAAGTACTTCACCTATTTGTGACAAAGCAATAGTAATTGCAATCCCTATGGTAAATCCCACAACTATTGAGTATGGAACAAGCGTAATAATTTTGCCAAGCCCAAACAATCCCATTAACATTAAAACTATTCCAGCAATAATAGCTACAAGAACAAGAAACCCATGTCCAGTAGCATGAGCTGGTTGGCCATCTGGCGTGACTCCATACTTATACATAACTCCAGAAATAACCGGTATAAGTGCAGCAGTAGGTCCATAAACCTGATACTTTGAACCTCCAAATAAAGCTCCTATTAATCCAGCTACAGCACCACCTACTATTCCTTGTTCAGGCTTTAGTCCAGAAGCCATTGCAAAACCCATTGCAAGAGGGATAGCCACCATAGCTACAATCAATCCGGCTGTAAAATCACGAAAAACAGTTAAATATCCATTAGGTTTTTTTAAATCCTCATAGCGGCCATCGAATGGGTTAATAAATAATTTCAGTCTCTCCAGCATAATTTTTAAAATTTTAACATATTCGAATATTAGAATATGTTATTACCTGGTATAATAAATGCATATATGGGCAACAGAAAAAAAATACTGGAAAAAGCACCTGAGGAACAAATAAATTCAGTTTCAAATTTATTTTCAATCCTTTCACACCCCATAAGAGTAAAGATATTATGGTTCTTAAAAAAGAAAAAAAGCTTAAATGTTCATCAAATACAAAATGAATTAAACATAAGCCAGTCAAATGTCTCTCAGCACCTTTCACTTTTAAAAATAAACAAACTGGTAACAGAAGAAAGAAGAGGAAAAGAAGTATATTACAGTCTTACTGAAACAAAAAAAATCTCAAAAGTACTTGTCAGTGCACTTCACTTAATAGGCTACCAATTAGCAATAAACAGCGAGCTTTTGTCTACCTATTCAGGGATTCTTTCTTTCTGGGCATAATGTTTTTGATTCTATTATGAAAGATATTGCTTCCAAATACCAGCTTATAAATATCTCTAGCGAGAAAGATATTCCCAAGGATCTTTTAAACACTCCTATTGCCGATCTGCTTAAATACCATAATCTTTCAATGGAATTTAAAAACTATGATACTGCACAAATGGCTATAGTAATGTGCATGGATAATAGAAAGCAGCTTAACATCCCTGGCAAATTTTCATATATCTTAAGAACAGCAGGAGCAAGAATTACAGGTAGTGAATTCAAGCTCTCATTTGCAATTGGTTTCGCTGATATTAAATTTGTAGCACTTATAGCTCATACGAATTGTGGAATGGTAAATCTGACAAGTAAAAGAGAAAAATTTGTAAATGGTTTAATCAAAAATGCAGGCTGGACAAAGGAACAGGCAGAAAATCACTTTAACTCCTTTGCTCCATTTTTTGAAATTGAAAATGAAAAAGAATTTATAGTTAGCGAAGGTAAAAGATTAAAAGAAAAATATCCTCCGATTGTATTTGTACCTATGTTATATAACATAGAAGATAATAAGCTTTATATAATTTCCTAACTTGAACCTAATTAAGTAAAATCTCGTCAAATTTAAGGAATAATACAAATCATTTTCACATTATCTGCTAAAGAACACTCATGCTCATAAAAAAGAAACTTTTTTTGATTATCCTTATTGTAAGTTCAATTATTCTTTATATGCCAGTAAAAATTTATGGTGAAGATAATATTGAAAATTTCACAGAAAAAATAAATAAATTAACTCTAAGACAGGCTCTTGAAGAGGCACTGAAAAACAATCATCATGTTAAATCTGCCATTGCTACTCTTCCAGTTTCCGAAGCAAATATAATTATTGCAAAGTACAGGCCAAACCCCTATGTTTTCAGCTACCGTGAAAATGTAAAAGGCGGCGCCTTCCACCCATCTGATGTTACAAAAGATTTTGAGGTCGGTAGAAAAAGATACTGGAGAATAAGACTTGCAAAAGAACAGGTTTCAAAAACAGAGCTCTTAATTGCAAAGGTCCTATGGGAAGTTCATACACAGGTTCACAGTATTTATGCTGCTTTATCGATCGGAATCGATTTGTTGAATTTAGCAAAAGCAAGAACAAATTTTTACAAATCACTTGTAGATATTGCAGACAAAAGATTCCAGGCAGGAGATATTTCAAAGCTTGAACTGGACAGGGCAAAGATGCAGCTCTTAAGTGCTGAAAACGACTTTAGTGAATTTGAAGGCAGGTCAAAAAGAGCAAAAATTGATTTTAACCATATTTTAGGCCGTGAGTCATATTCTGAAATTGACCTTGATAAGACGGAAGAATTAAAACCAAAAATTAAAATAGATGAATACAAACCTATAAAAAATATCCTGGCTGATGCTTTAAGCAAAAGAATTGAAGTAGCCATACTGGAAAAGGATTTCGGTATAGCAAGAGCACAGATTAAAAAAGCACAATGGGAAAGAATACCAAATTTTAATTTGCAGACTGGCCCTGTTAAACCTAATGTTACTGATCATTACTGGGGGATATACACAGGGTTTGGAGCTGAACTTCCGCTTTTTAACAGAAAACAAGGAGAAATAAAACAGGCTAAAGCCCAGGTTGCATATCTTGAAAAAGAAGGAGAAAGAATTGAACATGACATAAATATTGAAGTTGCAAATGCAACGCAGGATTTAAAAGTAAGAGAAGAACAGGTTCAGAGATTTGAAGGAAATCTTCTTGGTCAGTCTGAAAACGTTTTAGAAATGATTAAAGAAGGATATAAGCAGGGTAAACTTTCACTGACAGACGTTTTAAATGCAGAACAACAAAACAGGGATTTAAGACAAAAATATCTGGAGAGTTTATTAAACTATCAGCTTGCACTTGCCAGCTTAGAGTATGCTGTGGGTGTACCATTATATGGGCTAACTGAAAAACAATGAAAAAAACTTTTTTAACTTTACTGCTTTTTTGTTATTTTCTTCCTGCTTTTTCTCATGGAGATGATATAGGTTTTAAGGCAAAGTTTGAAAAAATACCAGTTGAAAAGGTAGATATCAAAGGTACTGGAGTAGAAACAAGAGAAGTAAAGGAAGAAACTGTTGATGATGTAGTAAGAACTACTGGTCAAATTGAAGAACTACCGAGTAGCCACTTTGATGTAAACTCACCGGTTCAGGGCAAAGTAATTTCAATTCCGGTTGATTTAGGAACTATGGTGTCAGAAGGTCAGGTACTTACAATCATTCAAAGCACAGAAATTGCAAAACTTCAGTCTGAGCTTGCTCAATCCGAAGCAGAACTTGAATTAGCTAAGAATCGTTTTGACAGAGAGCAAAAACTTTTTGAAAAGGGTATAAGTGCAAAAAAAGATTTAGATGCTGCAAAAGCATTTTTTCTTAGTACAGAAGCAAAAGTAAAAGCAGCAAGAGATAGTTTAAAAATATTAACAGGTCAAAATGAAGAAATAGAAGAAGGTACTTTTACTGTTAGAGCACCTAAAGCTGGAACAATAGTTGAAAGAAATATAGCAATTGGTCAAATTATAAATGCAAATCAAAGATTATTTCATGGCTATGATTTAACAAAAGTCTGGGCAAGTGCAGATATATACGAAAAAGACAGAACTAAAATCAGCCAAAATCAAAAAGTAAGAGTATTTTTAGACGGGGTTTCTGATAAGGATTTTACTGGAAATATTACATATATTGGTTCGGTTATAAACCAAGAAACAAGAACATTACCTGTAAAAGTATTACTTGATAACAAAGAAAATATTTTAAATCCCGGGGCATTTATTCAACTCAATATATCGACAGGGAAAAAGAGAAACTCAATTATAATTCCAAAAACTGCACTTGTTGAAATTGATAAAGAAGGTACTGAAGGAAAACACAAACATATTGTTTATTTAAAACAAGGTAATTCATTTATTCCACGAAAGATTACAGTTGAAGCACATGACACTGATACAGTAGAAGTTCTTTCAGGGCTTATGGCTCATGAAATCATAGTATCTAAAGGTGCTTATCAGCTTCAGTTTGGAAAAGGTGGACATGATGAGCAGGAATCCCGTAGTGAAAATCATGAGCATATTAAAAGAAATCCAATTTATCCGAATTGGTTAATTCCTGTTGGATTTTTAATTACTTTAATCCTAGGATTTATTTTAGGGAAAAGAAAATCAAAAGGTTAAATCATGGTAAGTAAAATAATCAGATGGTCTTTAAATAACAGACTTTTGGTTATAATCATTGGAATTATTTTATTTGTAATGGGTTCTTTTTCTGCTATAAACACTCCTGTAGATGTTTTACCAGAGTTTGCACCACCCCAGATAGTAGTTCAAACCCAAGCACCGGGCTTTGCTGCTGAAGAAGTAGAATCTTTAGTAACTATCCCACTTGAAAGTGCATTAAACGGACTTCCAAAAATCCAGGCTGTAAGAAGTAATTCTTTTGAAGGATTATCATTTGTAACTGTAGTGTTTGAATGGGGTACTGATGTTTATAGAGCAAGACAATTAGTCAGTGAAAAAGCCCAGCAGGCTTCGGTCTTTTTTCCAAAGAGCATCAGTGCACCTGTTTTATCCCCCATAACTTCCCCCATTGGAAGTGTTTATTTCTTTGCACTAACAAGCAAAGTTACACCCCTTATTGACCTTAGAACTTATGCTGACTGGGAAATTAGAAATAAGCTTCTTTCGGTAAGAGGTGTAGCAAAAGTTTTAGTGTATGGTGGAGATCTAAAGCAGTACCAGATCTTAGTTAATCCAAACAAATTAAGACAGTACAGCATTGGGTTAAACCAGGTAATAGAAGCTGCTGAAAAAGCAAACGTAATTGTAGGTGGGGGGTACTTGGTAGAAGATGACAGAGAGTATTTAATTCGTGGAATTGGAAAAATTAATTCCATTGAAGAACTTAGTAATTGTGTAATAGCTCAAAAAGAAAGTGTCCCTGTTTATTTAAGAGATATTGCAAATGTAAAAATAGGAGCAGCTTTTAAAAGAAGTTACGGAAGTGTAGATGGAAAAGAAGCTGTAATTGTAGCTATAAGCAGGCAATCCGGAGTAAATACTCTTGAAGTAAATAAAGGTATTCAGGAAGCTCTTAAAACTATAAAAAAAGCACTTCCGGAAGATGTAAAAATGACGCAGACCTATAGCCAGTCTGATTTTATAAATACCTCCATTAAAAACATTGTCTCTGCAATCTTTGAAGGTTCAATTCTTGTAATAATTGTTTTATTTTTATTTTTAGGTAACTGGAGAACAAGTTTTATTAGTTTAACTGCTATCCCACTTTCACTTATAGTTGCAATATTAATTTTAAAAACATTTGATCAAACAATAAACTCAATGACACTCGGTGGTTTAGCTGTTGCAGTAGGAGAAATTGTAGATGATGCAATTATTGATGTAGAAAATGTTTATAAAAGACTCAGACAAAACAAATTAAGTGCAAATCCAAAGCCAGCTTTTGAAGTAATATTTAACGCTTCATGTGAAGTCAGAAACTCCGTCGTGTATGGAACATATATTATTACTGTAGTCTTTCTCCCTGTTTTATTTCTGACAGGAATAGCAGGACAAATATTTAAACCACTTGCCTGGGCATATATTATTTCTCTTTTTGCTTCACTTGGAATTGCTCTTATACTAACTCCTGCTATGTGCTTTTTTCTTCTGGGAAAAGGTGAACATCTTCTTGACCATGAACCTAAAATAATTACTGTATTGAAGGAAAAATATTCAAAATTACTCGAGGCTGCTTTAAAAAACGCAAAGCCAATTTTCTCTGCTACTATAGCTCTCTCACTTGTTGCAATAATTATATTTTTTACAATGGGAAGGTCATTTTTACCAGAGCTTGGAGAAGAAAATCTGGTTGTTATGGCTATCTCTCCGCCAGGAACCAGCTTAAAAGCTACACAAAAAATTGCTTTAAGAATGGAAAAGAAATTACATAAATACCCGGAGGTAATAACTATTGGAAATAGAGCTGGCAGGTCTGAATCAGATGATGAACCAATTTCAGCAAATACAAGTCATTTTGATATTACTTTAAAAAAAGGGATTTCCCAAAAAGAGACAGAAAGGCTAATTGAAGATATAAGAGAAGATTTTGAACGGATACCAGGTCTGGTTACATTAATCAGGTCGTTTATAACAGAGACAATTGAGCAGATTATAACTGGACAACGTGCACCAATAGTTCTAAAACTTTATGGCAATGACTTAGATACACTTCAAAAATATGCAGCCAGAATTGGAGGTATCTTGTCTAAAATTAAAACACTGAAAGAAGTCCAGGTTGAACCAATTACAAATATTCCTCAAATACATATAAAAATCAGAAAAAATATTGCGGCAAGATATGGACTTAGAAAGGGTGATTTACTTGAAATCATTCAAACTGGTTTTAATGGTATTACAACAGCTCAAAGAGTAATTGAAGGACAAAAATCTTTTGATTTGTTAGTTTGGTTTGATAAACCTTACAGAAAAAATATCTCTATAATCAGAAGCACGCTTATTGACACTCCAATGGGTGTAAAGATACCACTGGGACAATTAGCTGATGTTATAGAATCAACAGGGCCAAATATTATAAACAGGGAAAAAGTTTCAAGAAGAATTGTAATCCAGGCTAATGCAAAGAAACGAGATATTTCAAAATCTGTAGAGAAAGCTCAAAAACTAATTAATGAAAAACTTAAACTTCCTGAAGGATACACACTTGAGTTTGAAGGTGATTATAAACAACAGCAAGAAGCAAATAAAAAATTATTTTTACTAAGTATTCTTATCTTAGCTGCAATATATTTATTACTTTCACTCGCATTCAAATCATTTAAGGTAGCTACAATAATTATGTTTAATTTACCGTTTGCACTGGTTGGAGGGATTATTGCAACAGCACTGACAAACGGTACTTTGAGTATAGCAAGTGTAATTGGCTTTATAACTTTGTTTGGGATTTCAACACGAAATGCAATATTGCTTGTAAATAGATTTTTTGACATTCAAAAAGACAACCCGGATCTTTCAATAGAATTAGTAATTAAACAGGGAGCGCTGGATAGACTTACACCTATCCTTATGACTGCTCTTACTGCTGCATTAGCCATGTTACCGCTTGCACTATTTCCCGGAGCAGGACGTGAAATAGAGCACCCGCTTGCAATAGTAATCTTAGGCGGGATGTTTAGTACTACAACTCTGACACTGCTTGTTATTCCTGTAATTTATAAAAAATTACACACCCTTAGCTAACAGCAAGTTTATTTCCAGAAATATTTACTTATTGGCAAAACACCTCTTATTTCAAAGTTTCCATAGAAGGTAATCCCCGGGTCTCTTTGACGAAGTGTTTGTCTGAAAGCTGCACCATAAATATTGTTTACACCAAATGTAACCAAATAACTTCTGGTTCTTGGAGATTCATAACTTACATTTACATCCCCCAGAAAGTATCCATTGATTTTATTTCCTGAGTTTCCAAGAGCAAGTGAACCAAACTTTGGCCCGATGTAAGTGTTTATGTAATTTAAGCTAAAGCCGCTTGGACTATGCCATGTCCATCCAAAACGAAATCTGTTTGGCACCTGAAGTGTAGGAATAGTGCCATTTACAACAGCTAATGTACTGGTTAAATCATCAAATATTTTATACGGAGTCTTGTCCCTTATGTGCTGGTAAACATAGTTTGCAAAGAAACCTACCTGTTTAAAAAATAACTGATTATAGCTAATTTCAAAGCCGCTATTTCTAATTCTTTGTACCTGGTAATCAGCAAGGCTGTCAAAATTCCTGACAAGCATTCTTCTGTAAAATGGTTTAAACCTGAGGAATGCTGTCCATGGAAGCCTTTGTTCAAGACTGATTGCATGTTCCCAACCTTCAGTACCCCTTGTAAAGAAATCTCCCTGGTTACTAAATGGAATCCCGGCTACATCCTGAGGACCAAGTTCAGGTAAAAAAGTATTATAAAAAGCTTTATGCTGTGAAGCTAATCTAAAAACAGTGTTACTTCCAAGATTATAAGCTACACCTGCCTGCGGACTAAATGAAAGTCTGTCTTTATTTCTTTTGTCAAAAAAATCAATGACAGTACTCATACCATCTGTAACGGTCAGGGCAGTTGAATTATCTTTTGTTCTTTGGAAAATTTGATCATATCTAAGCCCGAGGACAACATCTGTCTTTTCATTTGCCCTGTAAAGATTCTGGGTATAACCAGTTATGATGTCATACTTAGATCTTTCTTTTAAATATGCAATTGTCTGAACCGGCGGAACAATGCCTGTGCTGGAGAAATCAGTTTTTACCTGCGCTGGATTTTGTGAGTGCAGCCATTCAGCACCAGCAGTAAATCTTTGTTTATTATGATTTAAAAGATATCTCATCTGGTATCCGTAGTTTCTCGGGAAAACTCCGGCAAATGATTTTAAACCGCCAAGCTCAGGAGTATTTCCATTTAATCTTGTTGAAGTAATCTGACCAAAAAACCTGCCTAAAATTACATTGTGAGTATTTGGATGAAAATTAAATGAAGCATCAAAATCATTTAAATCAGGTGTAAAAAGTGTTCTTCCTTTTGGAAATTTCTTATCAAAGACCCTCATATTTACATCAGCTCTTGTATAAGAAGTAATAATGTCAAGTTTTTTAGTAGGGCTGAATGCAAGCTCCTGTCTGAAAAATGATCTGTTTCCTTTTCCTGTTAAATCTCCAAAAACATCTCTTACAAGCCCGCCTTTAAATTCACTGTTAGTATAAATATTCCAGCGTGTGCCCAGGTAACCATTAGCAGCAACTGAACCCTCATTTAAAACTGAAATCTGCTGCTGACCAAAAAGTCCGCTGGTGGTTACATAAAGCTCCGGAGCTCTGAAGAATCTATACCTTCCGTTTGGTGAACCAATAACGCTTGGTGTAAGTAACTTACCAACTAATCTTTCAGAATCAGATGCAAAATTAAATCCTTTGTCAAATTCATTTGTAGAAGTCTTTGCATTAACACCTGTTAGATTAGTCCCCTTCAATCCTCTTACCTGTCCTGTGCTCAACTGCGCCTGAGCAGTTCCTACCCCTTCTCCTTTTGGAAAAATCGGCTCGATATTATTACTGTTATAAATAGTTCCAAGAGTAAAGTGGCTTGCACCGTCTATAGGATTTTCGCGGAGTGCTTTATTTGCCTGGAAAAATGCCCAGTCAGTTAACCCGAATCTAAGCGGTTCTATACCAAGATTCCCGCTTGCTACTGAAAGATTTCTGCTCTGACGGGCTCCTGATTCAAGAAGGTTTGGAGTAATAGCAATTGTTTTTTCATCCAGCTCGAGCGCTTCGCCATAACGATGAGCAACATCATAGATAATCGATAAGCTGTTTAAAACAAGAGGATCTTTTGGATCAATTCTTTGTGCTTCTTTTAGTTCGTTAATTGCTTTTTGGGTTTCTTTGTTTTGATAATATGCCTGTCCAAGATACAAATGTGCTCTGGACAAACCTGGCTCCAGAAGAACAGCACTTAAAAACTCATCAATTGCCTCACTGTTATGAAACTGGCTAATTAATGCTTTGCCTTTTCCAATATGTGCTTCTGCAAGATTTGAGTCTTCATTCAATGCTTTCTCAAAACTCTGGGCTGCAGCTTTTACTCTCCCAAAAGCATACTGAATTTCACCAATACTTATTAATGACTCCGGTGAAGTAGAATCCAGCTCAAGTGCACTTTTAGCTTCTTTCTCAGCCTTAATCAAATCTCCCTGGGCTGCAAGATATCTGCTTTTTTCTGCCCTTGGCAAGTGCCAGGAGGAATCAAGCTCAATAGCTTTATCAATTGCAGCAATGGCTTCTTTTTGTCTGTGCAAAACAAACAATGCTCTTGCTCTCATAAGATGATTTGTAGCTGAATTTGGATCTGTTTGATTTGCTTCATCAAAAAGTTTAAGGGCTTCTTCATATTTACCACTGGTCAATTTTTTAATACCAAGAAGAGTTTTGGGTTCTGCCTCATTTGGATTTTCATTATAATTTTTAGTAAGAACTTCAAGATCTGTGACCTGAACATTTTCCTTAAATTTCAAATTCTGCGGCCAGTAAAATATCCATTGCACTGCATTATCAGTTTCTTCAATTGTAAGAACTCTTTTTACCGGCGCAGAGCCCGGCGTGGATTCTCCCTGCTCATTTTTGGCCACTAAAATAGTACCAAGAGAGTTGGATAATTCTGCCTGACCGTCAACCAGCGTTAAAAGAGTTTTGTTTTCATCTGCCCTGATAATAAACTCTGTTCCGCGGATAGCGGCAGAACCTGACTTTGTATCTATTTCCAGTTCACCAACTCTGTCTTTTGTTCTAACCCACATTTCACCTATATCCTGGCCAAGTTCAGTCTTTTCAGTTTCATCTGTCGAAGCAGGTTTTATGGCAGCTGGAACATTTTTAATAGTAATTTGTGAGTTTTCGTTTAGTTTAATAAGGCTTTCATCGCGTAGTAAAATTGCTGCTCTGGAAGCTGCCCCTGTAGTTACTATATCTCCAACATCCAGGCTCTGGAAAGGTTTTGCAGGGGTAACTATTCCTGATTGATTAACTGTTACAGTTCCGGAGAGACTTATAATTCTTCCTGCTGGTTTATCTGATTCTACTGCAAATCCCTGTAAATAATTACCCGGAGAAAGCAATACAAGAAAAAGAAATAAAAAAATAAATTTGTAATTTTTCATTCTATTTAATGGCTTGAAACAATAACCAAATCAAATAAGCCCTCAGACACTTGACAATATGTTATCACCTGTATGTTTCCCAAATAACTTAAATCTTTATATTTCTTTGTCTTTCTTTAATTTCTTTGAAACTATATAATTTTTTGCAGCAAGGTATTTCTTCTTTTTATTCTCTGCAATATTTAAATCAGGGTTTAGCTTCATAGCTTCATCAAGTTC
>Ga0156089_120_pt1 | contig 8332 bp, 10 predicted proteins | sample RifCSPlowO2_02_FD_107742 | JGI IMG/M metagenome (GOLD analysis project Ga0156089, IMG submission 107742) | Candidatus Melainabacteria bacterium RIFCSPLOWO2_02_FULL_35_15
CATTTTTCTATTGTTATTTTACCTTACTTTTAACTCTAAAAATGAATTTGGAGGCCTAGTTCCCACCTTGTGAATCTTGACCTACACTTGAAGGCTGCATAAATAATTAAGCCATTGCTTCTCCCCAAGGATTCCAAGGAGGACCTGAAGGATATATACGTCTGTATTTCCCATCATTAACTTTTTTCCATATTTGTGAATTAATTCCGTCGTGGGTAATTTTTAATTCTTTCAACTTAGGATCGTCAGGTAAAGCATCCAAATAACCATGTGCTAAGCATACTGCTTCATCTCTTAAACTACTGTGTCCACCATAGGGAATACTTTCACCAAACTTATATGCTGAATTATATATTTTTCTGACTTTTTCATCCTTTTTGACTTTTTCAAGAGTAAAGTGTATATGGTTTTCTCTGGAAGAGCATTTTAGAATTAAAATTTTGCACTCTTCCTTTCCTATAGGAGGAAGAGTTTCTTCGTAAATGCTGTTTTCTTCATCATCACTTACATATGAAGGGCATATAGTTCTATCACTTCTGTTTCTTACTCCATAGACATCTCCCAAGATATAACTTAATACATCTTGTGATTCTACAATTACATCTTCTAATTTTATACTTGCACTTTTTTTAGATTCAAAGGTTCTGTTTATAGCTATTTCAACTATTTCCCGATATGAAAAGAAATCAATATTTCTAGCTAAATGCTCTGCTCCGAATTTATAAGTTCGAAATTTCTTATATTGATCTTTTAGAACCTCTTTTTTCAAGCCTGTTTGTTGAAGGAAAGAGTCATTTGGATAAAGTTCAAGATAAGCAAGAGCTAGATAATAGTTAAAATCATTGTAATTTAAACCAAAATCAGGATTTTGACTTGCAAGCTCTATTGCTTTTTCAAAAATTCTTTTAGCACCAGAAGAAATCCCAGCTGAGTAAAGTTCTTCGGTTAGATTTATATCTTCAGCTACTAATCCTGATATATTTCCATTTGGAAATTGTTTTTCCAGTTCCCAAAAGTTTTTAGCTTGTTCAGTGTCCTTCCCGACAAAACAGTCTGCCAGTTCAAATTCATCTACACGATGTGATGTAGCAATATTAGCTAAAACATCTCTTGGCTGGATTTCTGTTCCTTTTAATTCATCAGCTCTTTTTAGTATCCAGTTCGGGGAATGGGTGAAAACCCCCCATCTTTTAGATGGAGACTTAAGTTAGACTTCGAAGCTAGTAAAATAAAGGAATGCAGCATTATCGAACGACAGCGCATTCTAAGTATGATTTGAAGATACATCTGGTATTTATACCGAAGTATAGGAAGAAAATATTGACAGGAGTGGTAGCAACAGCAGTCAGGGATTTGATAAGGCAAATCTGTAGAGAAATAGATGTAGAAATAGTATCAGGAAAAGTAGCAGCAGATCATGTGCATTTATTTGTATCATATCCACCACATGTATCTGTAAGCGACATTATGAAAAAGATAAAAGGAAAAAGCTCATACAAAATATTCAGCATAATGCCAAACCTGAGGAAGATATTTTGGGGGAGACATTTCTGGTCGAGAGGATATTTGGCAGTGTCGACAGGAAATATAACTGATGAAATGATACGAGAATATATTGAAAGTCAAGAGGGAGAAAATATAGACGGGGATATAACGGTTGAGAGTGGGGGAGATTGACGCGAGCACTTCAGTGCGAGAGTGTTCCAAAGCCCCCAACTTTTAGTTGGGGGTTGTTTACTAGGTAAGCTTCGCCACTCGGTCAGATCTATCAGCAGTATGGGTGGCATGTCAGGTAATAGTTCAGTAAGCAAGATCTGTTCATCAAAGACACCATCTTTGTTGAACAAAATTTCAAAAGTTAAAGAAGGCGCTTACATTGGCAAAGCTTTTACTAAATTAGGAAAACCAGGAAGACTAAAAGGAGAAACTCGACTCGTGGCTGCAAATGGTTTTATATTGGGATTGATTCAGGTTACAGATACAAAAACTAAAGAAGTTGTGACATTGCCAGTTAGTTTTTCAAAATCTGATGAACTGGGGACTTCGGAGGATTTAATATTTACTCAACCTAATCGTTCAACAATAATAATTAAGTCAATTAAATGTGCAACTAGTAAAATTACTTCTACTGTAAAGCTAAGCAAAAATAGCAAGAAAGTGATCTAAAACACCCTTTTTTATAAGTTTTAAATTTTTACTATTAAAAACTAAAAGACCGTTGAATCCATCAGGGACAAAAAGCTGCATGTTTTTTTCATCGAGTACAACTGAATTAGCAGATTCAATCTCAACACTTATTCTTTTTTTTGGTTTATTTTTCTCCCCTTTAATAATAGAAATATTTTGCTCACCAACTATATACCCTATGTTCTTATTTTTACTAAATACAATAGAAAATGCTAATTGTGACAAGTCTCTGGATTTTATTTTATTATTTTTTGGATTTAAAATTAACAATTCATTCGAAGCGAAACTTGTTTCAATATCTGGGGCAACTAATATATGTAAAATCCCATCTTTATTAATCCCTGCATTAACAACCTCCTTGTCTAATTCAATGGTCCCTGTTACTTCAGTTGCATTAGCCGGTGTTAAATTAACAATTAATAGATAAATTAAAAGTACATATAGAATTTGTTTAGGCATATCCATTTCTCCTCTAGTTTATTTTAATAAAAAGACATTATATCTACTCATTTTGAAATCTGACTAATTATAACAATTGATCGCTGCTTTGTAAATGATAAAATTAAATTTATCTTTATTATGAGAACAATTTTAATTTTAATTTTAATTTTAATTTTTAGCCTAGTGTATCCTCCATTTGTAAAAAGTGAAGATGCTAATAATGAAAAAGATTATAAAAATATCAATAAAACAATAATAGAATTAAATTATACGGAAATACCTCATGTAAGAATTAAATCGTCTTATTTCTCAACTGTTGAAGAATACAATAATCTCCAGGACTGGTTTGTAAATAATATTCAGAATCCAGTAAAGGATTTTTGGAAAGTTGCCGGAAAGCAAACATTTTCCTCATCCACAGTATTTTTATTCATTGTCGATTCTGCAGGTAATATAAAAAACAAATCAATCATTTTTAATAATGCAAATGAAGAGGTGACAAAAGAATCAATCTTTGCTCTTGACTCATTACATATAAATGATGGTCCACCTCTTCAACATGGAAATAATATTTCAATTGAATTTACTTTCCGTTATAATTATAAACAACCTAATAGTGTTTATTTTAGATTATATAAAGATAAACAATATGAAACTACTGAGAACATTAACAGTATTGAAACAAGTAAAGAGTATAAAGAAGCTTTTATAAACTATTTTAAAAAATTAGCAGATGATGGCAATAGTACTGCACAGTTAGTAATTGCTAATTCTTATTTATATGGGAACAAAGTAGAACAAGATGTAATGTTAGCTGCAAAATATTATAAACTCGCAACTGAAAATAAAAACAAGTTGGATAGATTATGTGCATTAAATACCTTAGGTCATATTTATGCTGAAGGATATGAAGTAGAAAGAAACTTAGAAAAGGCATTTAATCTTTTTAAGAAGGCAGCAGATGATGGCTATATTTCTTCACAGATTAATATTGCAAGAATGTATTATTTTGGAGATTTTGTCAAAAAAGATTTAAATAAAGCTTATGACTGGTATAAAAAAGCACTTGTAAATGGAAATCCAGTTGCATTATATGATATTAAAATTTTAGAAAAAGAATTGTTTTAATTTGCTTTGGCTACTCTTTCCCTGTGAGATGAGCACTAGGGGGTACAGTTATATCATGCAGCAGGAGCTAAATCCGGTATGTAAATATGACCTTTATGCTCCATTAATTTAGTTCCCGCCCTTTCAGGGCGAGGCTCGCTCAGCGTAGCTGAGCGGCTCACTTTGTACCTGAGGCCCGACGTTTATCTTAACCAAAATTATTTACGTCAAATTTCTAAGCATATCTTAGTTTATCCACAATAAACCGGTTCAAACCTTTGGAATTATAGTTCAAATCCCGCCGGTTCCTAGATTGCTAATTAATGATGTGGACAAACTGAAAGTTAAAGTTTCAAATTGTCCTACGGGGAGTTTTTTGAGTTCATGTACTAGTGGGCAGAGGATAAATTAATTATTATTCAAGATTAGTATCCTCTATAAGAAGGCTCTCAGGTGTAGCAGTGGTTTCTAGTTGTCCATCAGTTATTGGACTAGGGAAAATGATTGCACCAATATCTGCACCTTTGGGAGTGATGACATTAAATAATTTTATGCCTGGTGTAATGTTTTCACTTAGCTCTGCTGTTAAAATAATTGTTTCACTATTTACAAGCTTGAACTTTTTAATTTTTATTCCTTCATCAGGTATAAATGTAACATTTGTAAAAAAATTTGCTTTTGATACTAATTTTTCTAACTTACCATCTATAATTGCAGTTCTTCCAACAAAGTTTTTACCCTTGATTCTTAATTTTAATTGTTTACCAGACTTTTCAACTATTGCATTTATCTTATTGCTGATTTCTGGCTTAGCAACAATTTTGTTTCTAACTTTTACATCTTTTGAGGAACCTATTTTTAAAGGAATAGTAGCTAAGGAATTATTTCCTCTTATAATGGTTACTTTAGCATCACCTTCAACAGCATCTGTTGGAATAGTTAAAGTGGTTGTTAAATCAAGAGACTGCCCGTCTGTTGTTTGATATCTATACTTTTTAATCCTTGCAGAACTATTACTTTGAGGTTCTTGGAAAAGAGCAAAGCCAATTGCAAATGTTTTACCTCTGCTGTCGACAAGAAGAGTAACATTTTGATTACCTTTTTCTTCTGAAAGTTCAATTTTACCAGGATCTGTTGAAAAATTAACGTCAGATGCAAAAGCAAAACCTTTAGGTATTACCAATAATCCTTCTGAAGTTTCTTCAAAAATATCAAACTCTTTAAACTTAGGTGCTTCAACACTAGCATCAGGTCCTTTAGAAATAATAGGAGGGTTTGCTATTTCTATAGAACCTAATGAAGCTATATCAGTTAAATATTGTTCTAAGATTTTAAGAAATTCTTCAAATATTATGTCGCTTAAATCTCTTGTAGGTGGTGGCAATACAATATATGCTTTCTCTTCTGGTAGTCCTGCTTCACTCACTGGTATTTCTCCTACTTTAGGGAAATAAGAAACTTCTATTTTTTCTGTGGCCTCATTATCATTTATATCAACTGCTTTGATTGAAATTAAATTTACTCCTGGATTTAAAATAAAATTACCAGAGAAGATGCCATTATCTGATTCTGTTAGAATTACACCATTAACAGATACTTCTTTCACTGAAAAATCATCGGTTACCTCTAACTTGACTTCAATTTTAGGACTTTCTTCAAAACTTTGTCCATCACTTGGGGTTAATACTCTGATATGTGGTGGTGCAAGATCCACTGCAAAAGGATCTCTAATAATTAAAATACTTTGGTTTCCTGCAAAGTCAACTACTGATATAACTATTGGGACTTCACTTTCACCTACAAAAATTGAAAACTCTGTTTTTTCCTGGAAAATTGGCTGAATAGTTTCTTCATTTACGTAGATTGCTAAAATATTTGAACCTGTTCCGTCTGCAAGTCCTGTAACTTTAAGTTGGTCACCGAATTTTTCTATAGCTGGACTAAGGCGAGGGAAAACTGTATCTATAATAACTTCTAAATTTGTGTCTGAAGTATTACCTGCTTTATCCCTTGCATTAACTGTAATTGTGAACTTTCCATCACTCTTAAATTCAACATCTCCAAAGAAATTAAATTTTTCTGAAGATTCATTACCAAGTTGGATAAGTTCTGCAGGTTGTCCATTAATTAAAACTTCTAAGATTTTTGAACCTGTACCATCTGCACTGCCATAAACAAATATTTTTCTTGTGCTATATGCAATTGAAGTTAAAGGAGCATCAATGCTTATTATAGGTAGTGATGCATCATCAAATTTTTTACTCTCAACTAGCTTTGTCTGGTTCAAGTCAGTTCCAGCATATGTTTGAGGTAAAAAAACAAATGGAATAAATTGAAACAGAAAACTTAATAATAGAACAAGACCTACATGGGTTAAACTATATGTCGTGTTTTTCTTTCGCATCTTTTAGCTAATAAATTAACATAATTATATAGAGGACACTTGCTTTATGTCAGGGTGTCTAAGTTAATGATATGTTTTCTGGTACTTTTTAATGTTTAAAGATTGTTATGAGTAACAAAACTAGAGCAGATGATTATGTGTGTAGAATTTGTGGGTATGTTTTAATTGTTTTTCTGAATGAATAAAATTTTATGCTGTGCAATCAAGCCGCCTTCCTAAAAATATAAGGCTTTTCTTTGATAATACAAGTTCGAACTTCCTTAACTAGGGGGAGGAGATTGTACTTTAAAGAGCTTCTCAACCCATGATAAACCAAATCTGTCCCTGTGAGTAGGGATAAACAATAGTGAAGAGCACTATGGGGTACTGTCAAATCATGCAGCAGGAGCCAAGTCTGGTATGTAAATATGACCCTTATGCTCCATTAATTTAGTTCCCGCCCTTTCAGGGCGAGGCTCGCTCAGCGTAGCTGAGCGGCTCACTTTGTACCTGAGGCCCGATAGTTTATTTTACGTGGATGTAGCAACTAAATTTTAGAAATTAATTCTTGGTTCCCCGCCAGCCCGATAGTTTATCTTAACCAAAAATACTTACGTCAAATTCCTAATGCAGATCTCAGTTTATCCACAATGAACTGGTTCAAACTCGTGGAGTTAGAGTTCAAATCCCACCTTGACTTAGTTTTATTTATTTCTTCGCTAAAAAACAGTAATCAATAATAAAATTTATGGATGTGGGGTAATAGCAAGAACAGTAATCTTATTTTTGCCAGAGTAGTAAAAGAATATTCTATATGCTCCTGGTGTATTGTTTTGAGCATAAGCTTCAAAAACTTCTTTCCCCAACATATTACTCATTCCTGTATGCTTATGAGTATTTAATGATGGATGTCTTGGATTAATTTCAAGATACTCAAGTGCTTTTTTAACCTGCTTTAACACAGTTTTTTTGCTTGGATTATCTTCTAGTTCAAAATAGTCTTTGTTTGCCCTATCAGTATAAATGAGATTAAAACTCATTTTGATTTAAGCCTTTTTCTGCTAAGAGGACCTACCCGTCCCTCTATGGTATCTTTAATACCTTCTTGTACCATTTTTAATGCCTTTGGATTTTTATATAACCAGGCTTCTTTAGCTGAGATTTTTACGACAGGTTCTAGTTTAATTTCACCAGAATCATTTAGAAAAACATTAAATCCATCTACATGCTCACCATTAGAGAATGCAGGAGTAAGCACAACACGATTCTTTGAGTCAGGAGCACCAACTTCACCAGCGAATTCCCATTTTTCAGCCATTTTTGTCATCTCCTATATTATACTAGATATTTTGTATTTAATACCACATTCCCACTATTCCACTTTTGATATTAGTTTAAACATATTAAAAAGAGGTTAAAAACTCTAAAGATTGCTTTATTTAATACCTAATTAAGCTCTGCTGAGCGGCTCACTTTGTCTCTAATGCCCAATTTTAATCTAAGTCAATATCTAAATGTAAAATGACTCCTCTTGATATACTTTCTAGCTCTTGATTATTAAGTCTACCAATATTTTTTATCAATCGTTTTTTGTTTACAGTGTAAATATGAGAACAAATTGCAGCGCTTAGTTTTGTTAATCCATTTAGTTTAGATGGTTTTAAAAGGATATGAATTTCATTATATTGATCTGTATCTGAAGATAAAGGAATTAATGTAATTGTGTCAATAATTTCACTTGCATCATTTGCTTGAAAAATTATCGATGGCCTTTTTTGTTTTCCCAGCTCGCCTTCACGAGCAGGTTCAAAATTAACTAGCCAGATCTCTCCTTTTAAAGGATTTTTATCCATTTATTTTAGTTTTCTAATCGTTTCAAATTGAGCTTCTTCAAATAATTCAACTTTTTTCTTAGACTTTGCAATATTAATATAAGCCTGCCTTCGTTTTTCTTTTCTGTATGCCCTTATTGCATCTGCAAATATTTCACTTACAGCCCGGCCGGATCTAGCAGCTTCTTTTTTTACTATTTTGACAAGCTCATCGTCTAATGATATTGAGATTTTTATAGACATTGTCTTACCTCTTTTCCTACTTTTTATCCTACCACAAATCCTACCTAACTATCATTAAAACCTAATTAAATAAGCTATTTAGTCTAAATAGCACTAAATCATGCAGCAGGAGCTAAATCCGGTATGTAAATATGACCTT
>Ga0156089_122_pt1 | contig 3631 bp, 2 predicted proteins | sample RifCSPlowO2_02_FD_107742 | JGI IMG/M metagenome (GOLD analysis project Ga0156089, IMG submission 107742) | Candidatus Melainabacteria bacterium RIFCSPLOWO2_02_FULL_35_15
ATCTATAATATTTATCTTTTACTTTAATTATAGGTTCATGTACATTAAACTTGCTTGCATCTGGAGTTAAAAGGAAAGCTTCAATTGAACTATTACTATCATCAATTTTTTGCTTGATTAACTTATGTGTTTTGTTATATTCTTTTATTTCTTCAGTGTTAATTTCTTCTATAACTCTTTTATAGTCAAATCCTCTTGCATAATTTGAACGTTCAATATCAGGCTTGTTGCTAAACTCCACCACTAATGTCTGTAAAACTTTAAAATAATAATAATTATGCGCCTCATGACTTTCAATTACTTCTTCACAAGGACCATTACCATGAGAAATCCATCTATAACCAATCCCATAAGGTGTATCGATCTCAGCTTGTTTATTTGTCCAATAGTTAAATATACTCTCAGCTAGAGGTAAGCCAACTTCTTTCAAAAATACTTTGTCATTGGTTAAGTTAAAGTACTGAAGCACATTTGTTGGGATTATATTAGTTTGACTTCTTTCTAAATAATATCCTCTATTCCCGTTTAATGGAAATCCAAAGATTTTAACTTGGAAATAAAAATTTTCTAATTGGTTTTTTGCTAGTTCTAAATTTTTTAATTGATTTTTTAACTCATCTTCTTTTACTAGTTCAAGTAAAGCCCAAAGTACTGCTGAGGTGTCATGAGGGTACATTTCTTTGTGAAAGTTTCCTGCAATGATATATGGATAAGGAAGCCAAAGTAAAGCATTTCCATCAACTTTGTCTGTAATCCTTTTGAGCCCTGATTCATCCTCTTTTAAGCTAGGAAAACTTTTTATGTTAATTCCTTCAATTTGAGTAACTTTCTTTTTCTCTAAGCTATCAGGTGCAAGGAGGTATGGAACTTGTTTTGTCTTAGGATCTATAATTTCCTCCACTTTTGTAATAGGGAATGAAAATATATTTTTACTAAGAGCGCTCTCAACAAAATTACTTATAAAAAAATTGAATGAGAGTTCTTGCTTACCAGTTATCGAGTGAATGCTTACAAGTCTTGATAAATTGTCAGTAGTCGTTTGTTTCTCAAGTAGTTCCTCTTCTCTAGGACCTACTTCTAGAGCTACAGACCTTGCTGGTTGTAATGTATATCTGCTAAGAGGAGTAAGTACTACACCACTTATTGTTAGTATAAGCAAAACTATGATCCTTAATTTATTACTTATGAACATCATATCAACCTAGCTACTTAAAGTAATATTATATTTAGAAATATTCATTTTAACTTAAAGTATCTAAAGCAGCTAACATCTTTTTTGAATTTAAGGTAAAGTCCGCTTTGTAAGATAATTCTGGATTTAATGAAATTGATACCCCTTTGTATCTTTTTACAACTTTTAATGCAGAAATATCAGTTACATCATCTCCAAAATAAATATAAGAGTAATTAGGAAATTGTTTAATGATTTTTTCTACTGCATGTCCCTTGCTAACTTCTTGTGGCAAGACTTCTACTATGTTCTTGCCTTTAAGTATTTTTAATTTATTGTGTAATTTGTTTTCCTTTAAGAATTTTTTCATTACCTTACTTAGTTTTTCAACAAGGTTAGATTTTTTTGTATCTCTAATGTGATAAGTAAATGTATAAGGCTTGTATTCTAGGAAGCCCTTAGCCACAGACTTGGCTACTTTCAGAGCTTTTGGTCGTATTTTATTAATTGTTGAAATATTTTGTTTAGAAAAGAAGCTTGTCTTTCCTTTGTAAAGCAGTTCAAAACCGTGGCTTCCAATAAATATAACTTCTTTGTTATTAAGCTTGGTTAATCTCTTTAGAGTATTAAGAGTTCTTCCGCTTACCAAAGCAACTTTGAATGATTTGTTTTTTATGAGTCTTATTAATCCATCTTTTGTAGTCCTAGGCAAATAAGCTCTATCAGGATTGTTTTGTATTGGAACAAGTACACCATCATAGTCAAAGAAAAGAAATATTTTTTTCTTTTCCTTAAGATTAATTTCAATCAATTTTATTAATTTTTCTATTTGCTTCATGAAAATCCAGAGAGTAGAAATATTACACAGTTTTAATAGTAGATTCATACTCTGATCCAATCTTAGTAAGTTCTGTTACAAGATCGGCAGTCCACTTATAAATATTGTGTTCCTTTACTATTTTTCTCATTCTTTCCATCCTAGATGTTTTTTCTTCAGGGGCCATGTTTAATGCATGATAGATAGCATCTGCTCCTTGTTCAATGTCATAAGGATTTACAATTAATGCATCTTGTAATTCTTTAGATGCACCTGCAAAACAACTCAATATTAAAGCTCCATTACTATCATCTCGTGATGAAACAAACTCTTTTGCAACAAGATTCATTCCATCATGTAGTGAAGTCACCATACAAAAATCAGCTTTTTTATAAAACGGTAGTATTTCTTCATGGCTATGATGTTTTTTTAGATAAATAATTGGTCTCCATCCCTTAGTTTTAAACTTCCAGTTTATTCTTTCTACTTCTGCTTCAACCTCAGCTAAGAAGTCATGGTAGCGTTTTATATGTATTCTTGAAGGTGCTCCAATCTGAACAAATGTAAACTCTCCTTGATAAGAAGTATATTTTTCTAGGAATCTTTCAATTGATCGTAACCGTTCAATAATGCCTTTTGTGTAATCTAGCCTATCAACACCAATACCTAGAAACTTGGTTTTAATTCTTAGTTCTTCAAGTGGTGAGACCTCTTTTTCTTTAGTTCTCTCAACGAATTGTTCATCAGCAGGAGCTATGCTAATCGGGAAAGGTTTAATAAGGGTAGTGTGTTCTTCTTTAGTTACTGAAAACTTTTCCCATGATATTCGTGATTCCAGTACTCTATCAACAGTATCCAGGAAATTATTACAATGATATTGTGTTTGAAATCCGATCAGATCAGCACCGAGCATTCCATCAAGCAATTCTTTTTGCCATGGACAGATGCCAAAAACCTCAGGATTAGGCCAAGGGATATGCCAAAAAAGTGCAATCTTGGCATCTGGTCTTTTTTCTTTAATCATCTTAGCTAATAAAGCAAAATGATAATCGTGAATTAGTAAGCAAGGGTTATGTATGTTTTTTAGTTCTTCTAATGCAACCTCTGCAAACTTTTGATTTACATTCTTGTAGTAAAACCAATCTTCAGATCTAAAAATTGGTCTTGTGTGAGCAATATGACATAAAGGCCAAAGTCCTTCATTTGCAAATCCATAGTAATAGCCATCTTCTTCTTCTTTAGAAATGAAAACCCTTCTTAATGAGTAGGAAGGTTCTTCAGGAGGAACCATTATCCTTCCTCTCTCATCTACCATTTCCAAGTCAGCATCACCAGCTCCATGAGCAATCCAGGTACCACTACAAAATCTAAGCACTGGATCTAAGGCTGTTACTAAACCACCAGCTGGTACAATAACCTCAATTTTTTGTCCTCGGTGCACGTGCATATATGGCTCTCGATTTGACAGCATAAAAATTGATTTACCTTCTAGCTTTGATTTAATAAATTCTTTTAGTCTATCAGGTGTCCATAGTGACTCAGTTGTTTGTCTAAGTTTTGCTTCTTCTTGTGCTGCTGTTTTTGCTTGTGAAAGTGTTTTTGCAAGTCTTGTTGCTTCTTTTGCAATTGGTGCAAATAGTTTA